>FKKE01000037.1_pt1 | contig 265811 bp, 264 predicted proteins | sample 1106331 | NCBI WGS metagenome assembly FKKE01 (sample SAMEA3931202, study PRJEB13176) | freshwater metagenome | biome: Drinking water system; feature: drinking water; material: freshwater | place: China | collected 2013-02-06 | reverse complement strand
CGGCGGAGCAGATGTCGGTGATCGCGTCGAAGGCGGCGCGCGGGTCGTCGCGCAAAAAGCGCATGACGTCGAGCAGGCGGGGGGCGGCGACCGTGGCCACGAGCTCCGAGCGGGGCACGTCCTCCTTCACCGAGAGGACGATCTCCGGGAACGTCGCCTTGAGCGTGTCCAGCAAGGGGTGCATGGCGCCTACTTGACGAAATACTTCTCGCGCTGGACCTTTTCTTGGAGTTTCAAGAGGCCGTCCAGCAGGGCTTCGGGCCGGGGCGGGCAGCCGGGAATGTAGACGTCCACCGGCACGATCTGGTCCACGCCCTGTACGACGCTGTAGCTGTTGTAATGGTTGCCGGAGGTCGCGCAGGACCCCATCGAGAGGACATAGCGCGGTTCGGGCATCTGGTCGTAGATGCGGCGGATGACCGGCGCCATCTTGCGAGTCACCGTGCCGGCCACGATCATCAAGTCCGACTGGCGCGGCGAGGCGCGGAAGACCCCGGCGCCGAACCGGTCGATGTCGTAGCGCGAGGAGACGGCCGCGATCATTTCGATGGCGCAGCAGGCCAGCCCGAAGGTCATGGGCCAGAGCGCCGATTTGCGCGCCCACCCGACGACGAAGTCCAGGTTCGTCGTGATGACGTTCGCTTCCAGTTGTCGTTCCAGCAAGCTCATGACGCTCAGTCCTTCAATCCCACTCCAAGGCCCCTTTCTTCCACGCGTACCAAAAGCCGACGATCAGGATCAAGAGGAAGAGGCCCATTTCCAGCAGGCCCAAGATGCCGAGCTTCTTGTAGACGACCGCCCAGGGAAAGAGGAACACCACCTCGATGTCGAAGATCACGAAGAGCATCGCGATGATGTAGTACCGCATCGGAAACTGGACGCGGGCGTCCTGGAAGAGCGGGCTCCCGCTTTCGTAGGGCTGCAACTTCGCTTTGTACGGCCTGCTGGGGCGGACGACCCACCCGGCCAACAGCGAGACGAAGCCGAACGCCAGCGCGACCACGATGAACAGGAGAATCGGTAGATAGTTCAGCGGTACGGCGTCGTGGCCCATCGTGTCCCCTGTCCTGTGCCCGTTACCCTCGCGCACCCGTCAGCGCGGCGCCGAAGAACGCCTTGTACGCGAGGCCGTCGATCTGCGGCGCGTCGAGGCCCTTGTGCTGGACGAGAACTTTGAAGGTCTTGCCCATGCCGTTCGGGTGCAACAGCTCGACGGCTTTGCGGAATTCGTCGGAATCCGGGGGCAAGGCCGCCAGCATCAGCTCCGCGCCGAGGCCGATCAGAAAACTCATCTGGTTCGTGAAACCCGTCGTGCGCAGGCCGGCCTCTTCTCCGGCCGCGGCCAGCGACGTGAAATCCACGTGGGCCGTCATGTCCTGCTCGCCCACCCGCTCGTAGAAGGCCTCGGAGGCCTTGTGCCGCGAGTAGCAGAGCAGGGTGCCGCGCCGGCGCTGCGGACCGTAGATGTCCTGCGCGGTATGGCCGTAGTCGATGGTGATGACGACCCCGCGGGCCATCGATCGGGCGACATCCCGCATCCACTCCAGCGCCGCCAGATTGACTTCTCCCTGTGCGCCGTCGGCGAGGCGCGCGTCATGGCGCGCCAGCCGCGCGAGGTGCGCCTCCAAGGCCGGCGACGAAAGATCGCGCAATTCCTCGACGAACCCCCCGTCCCGCCAGGTTACAAAGAGTTCCTTCGGCCGGCCGTCCTGCATGACAAGCCGGTGGATGGGAAAAGCGTCGACCAATTCGTTGGAAAAGAAGACGCCGCACACCGAATTGTCCGCAAGGTCCCGCGTGTCGTCCAGCCAAGTCAGGCTCGGGCTCCGGCCTGGTTCACGCCACGTCGCCAAGGTCCGCTGCTGGGCGGCACGCATGGCGGGGCTCCGTTCGATGAAGACGTACTGTAGGCGGGCCAAGAGCGAATCGGCTCGACCGGTCGACTTCTCCAGCGCTGACAGAAGATCCCGCGCCAGGAGCCCTTTGCCCCCGCCTTGTTCGATCAGGGTGAAGGGATCGGGGCGGCCCAACAGATCGTCGATCTGCCGCACTTGGCGAGCGAGGGCATGCCCGAGGAGCGGATGTACGTCGCTGCTGGTATAGAAGTCACCGGAGAAGCCGATGCGCTCTTCGCCCGAAGCAGGGGCGGCATCCGTCGTCGGCCGGCTCGTGTAGTAGCCGAACGTCGGATGGTACAGGGCGAGTTCCATGAACCGCGCAAAGGGGATTGCGCCGGCTACACGGATTTCGTCGACAATCTCTTGTATCAGCTCAGGATTTCCCGAAACCCTGCGCTCGGCAATATGGGCCATAGGACTCGTGTGAATGGGCCAAAAGCCCTAGAGAGGGGGAAGATAGCCGGTGTTCTCGGAGTCTGTCAACAGTAAAAATGCCAGAAAGACAAAGGAATTCGAGCATTTGATCTTTCCTCACCTCCGAAAAATCGCGGCGACCGGCTGTTGACCGTGGGAGGCCTTCTCGCTATACCAAAAGGCAGCGAGCAGTCGTTCAATGAGCAAGAACGGATACGAGGCGATGCGCGCAGTTTGGGTGACGGATATCCATCTCGATTTTTTGACTCCTGAGCAAGTCGAAGACTTCTGCGCCGCAATTCGGGCACAAGCCCCGGACCTGTTGCTGGTCGGCGGAGACATCGGCGACGCGCAGACGGTGGGCGCCTATCTGCGAACCTTGGTGCGGCTGGTCGAGCGCCCGACGTACTTCGTCCTCGGCAATCACGACTTTTATCGAAGCGCCATTCCGACGGTCCGCCGCGCCATGGCTGCGCTCTGCGCCGATCAGCCGCGCCTCACCTACCTCTCGCAGGCGTCGGTCGTCCCGCTCACGCCGACGACAGCCTTGATCGGGCACGACGGGTGGGGCGACGGGCGGCTGGGCGATTATGCCCGTTCGACCGTGCGGCTGAACGATCATCTCTTGATCGACGAGTTGACGGGGTTGGATCGCGCCGGCCTGTTGGACGAGTTGCACCGGCTGGGCGACGAAGCGGCAGAACATCTGCGGCGGGTTCTGCCGGCCGCGCTCGCGTCCCACGAGCGGGTCCTCTGCCTGACGCACGTGCCGCCCTTCGTCGAAGCCTGCTGGCACGAGGGCAAGACCTCGGACGACAACTGGGCGCCCTTCTTTACCTGCAAGGCCGTCGGGGACGTGTTGAAAACGGTCATGGCCGGGCGGGCGGACCGGCACCTCACCGTGTTGTGCGGCCACTCGCACGGAGCGGGGACTGCGCAGATCTTGCCCAACCTCCGCGTGCTCACCGGCCGCGCGGACTATGGCCGGCCCGAAGTGCAGCCGATCGTCAAGATCGTTTAGCGATCCCGGTCCATCGCCGCTTTCGTGCGCCGCGTCGGCTGCGCGGCCAGCGGGTCTTCGGGCCAGTGGTGCTTGGGATAGCGGCCCCGCAAGTCCTTGCGGACCTCGTGGTAGGCCGAGGCCCAAAACGAGGCCAGGTCCGTCGTGACTTGCACGGGGCGGCCGGCCGGCGAGAGGAGGTGCACCGTCACCGGCAGCGTCCCGCCGGCGATTCGTGGCGTCTCGCGGCAGCCGAACAGCTCTTGCAGTCGTACGGCCAGCACCGGCACGTCCGACGAGACATAGTCCAACCGGATATGCGAGCCGCTCGGCACCGTGAGGTGCGCGGGCGCCAGGCGGTCGAGCTCGTGCCGCTGCCGCCACGTCAACAGGTGCTGCAACGGCTCGGTCAGGTCGAGCCGCCGGACCTGCGCGAGCGTCGTCAGCCCGTCCAGCGACGGCCCCAGCCATTCCTCCAGACGGTCCAGCAACGCCGCATCGGACACATCGGGCCAGTCGTCCGCCGTCTTGGCGACGCGCCGGACGAACCGCACGCGGGCGCACCACTGCCGCAGCTCGTCGGTCCAGGGGAGGCAGCCGAGGCCGGCGTGGCGGATGCCGTGGAGCAGGCCCGCCGCGATCATGGCGGCATCGGGCCGGGGAATCGCGCGGTCGTTCAGCACGAGCCCACCGAGCCGCCGCTGCCGACGCGCGCGCACGGCCTGGGCCTGCTCATCCCAGGTCACGCTGTCCACGTCGCGAAGCTGCTCGGCCTGGGCCGTTTCGATGGCCTCGATGTCGATCGGCGCGGCCAGGAAGATGCGGGACCAATGGCCCGTGCCGTCCAGATCGGCGATCACGAGGTAGGGGGCCTGCGCCAGGGGCTCGGGTTCGGGAAAACTCGCGCCGCGACCGTTCGCCAGGAGATAGCGCGCCTCCCGCCCCGGCTGACGCTGCGCGATCCGATCCGGGTAGGCATGGGCGAGGAGCGTCCCAAGTCCGTCGGTGCCGCCCTCGTGCGGGGGGAGCTTGAGCTGGGCCCGCCAGTGCTGTGCGGCTCGAAGGGCCCGTGCGCGGGCCGGCCGGTCGATGGTCGCGCCGCCCACGTGGTCGCTGCGCCCGTGCAGCAGATCCAGGCGCAGCCGCAGGTCCGCATCGTGCCGGCCTTTCTCCCAGCGCAGCAGGTCGCGCTCGGCGAGCAGCGCGGCGACGTCGCAGGCCAGCGCGCCCAGCCGCTGCGGCAGGGCGGCCAAGATCATGTGGGCGAGGCGAGGATGCAAGCCCAACGACGCCATCCGTTTCCCGTGCGCGGTGATGCGGCCGTCGCGATCCAGCGCGCCGAGGCGCCCGAGGAGGTCCCTGGCCTGAGACACGGCGCCGGCCGGCGGGAGATCGAGCCAGGACAATTCGGCAGGGTCGGCCGCGCCCCACAGGGCCAGTTCCAACATCAGCGGGGCGAGATCGGCATCGAGAATGTCCGGCGGCCGGCGCGGCGCCAACGTCGCCTGTTGTGCGGCGGTCCAAAGGCGATAGCACACACCCGATTCGAGCCGCCCCGCGCGGCCCCGCCGCTGGTCGGCCGAGTCGGCCGTGACGCCCACCGTGTCCAGCCGGTTCAACCCGGAGCGAGGGTCGAACCGCGCGACGCGCATGAGGCCGGCATCGATCACGACACGAACGCCCTCGATGGTCAGGCTGGTTTCGGCAATGGACGTGGCCAGAACGACTTTGCGTGTGCCCGGCGGCGCCGGGGCGATGGCGCGGTCCTGCATCTCTTGGTCGAAGTCGCCGTGCAAGGGGGCGACGAGCACGTCCGGGCCGAGCGGCATGCCGGCGAGTTGCCGCTCGGCGCGCCGGATCTCGGCCAGGCCGGGCAGAAAGACCAGCAGGCTTCCGGTGGTTTCGGCCAGCGCGCGGCGAACGGTCTGGACGACCAAGCGATCGATCCGGCTGGGCGGCTCGTCCGTCGGTGTAGTCAAGTAGCGGGTCTCGACGGGATAGGACCGGCCTTCGCAGGAGATGACGGGGGCGGCGCCGAGCAGATTGGAGACGGCGGCGCAATCGAGCGTGGCCGACATGACGAGAATCCGCAAATCCGGCCGAAACAGTTTGTGGGCTTCGAGCGTGAGCGCAAGCCCTAAGTCGGCGTGCAAGCTGCGCTCGTGAAATTCGTCGAAGACGACGAGGCCGTAGCCGGGCAAGGAGGGATCGTGCTGCAACAGGCGGGTGAGGATGCCTTCGGTCACGACTTCGATGCGGGTTCGAGTCCCGACGTTCGTGTCGTGCCGGATGCGGTAGCCGACGGTCTCGCCGACCCGTTCCCCCAACATCGCCGCCATGCGATGCGCCGCCGCGCGGGCCGCCAGGCGTCGTGGCTCCAACATGACGAGTCGGCTGCCGGCCAGCCAGGCTTGATCGAGCAGGGCCAGGGGCACGGCCGTGGTTTTGCCGGCGCCGGGCGGGGCGGTGAGCAGGGCGTGCCGGCCGTCGGCCAGAACGCGGCGCAGGTTGGGCAGAACCGATTCGATGGGCAAGTGTGGCATGGGACGGTGCGGGCTGCCGGCATTCGGCGCCTCGCGCCGTGGCAGGGTAATGGAAACGGGGCTGCAAGCCAAGCGGCAAAGGGAGTATAAAGATGAGAGCGCAGGGCTGCGACCGAAGGAGGCGCGCACATGGCCGGACTCGTGTGGACCGAAGACAAGCCGACCCAGGCCGGATGGTACTGGTACCGCGGCGGCGAGAGCGACGATCAGCCGTTCATCGTCGAGGTGGACGAATCCGGCTGCTTCCAATGGCCGGACGGCGGCTATCAGGAAGCGGCGTTGACGAAGGGCGAATGGGCGGGGCCGATCGAGCGCCCCAAAGAATTGTGAAAGGGTGCCGCAGGTTGCTGGTAACGGCGGTTTCGATGATGCGCGAGAACGCTACGGATGAATCACGACCAAGCCCAGGGCCTGCTCGAAAGGATCAAAATCCCGATCATTGTGCAAGAGCGCATGGTCGTTCCGAAGACAGAAGGTTGCGATGAGGCAGTCGATGGTCCGCCGGACCGTATATCCCTTCTCCCGTAACGTTCGATAGTGCATTGCCGCCGCCAGTGCGACCGCCGTTCCCCCTGTCGAGAATACTTCGAGTTTGAGTAGATTGCGTTGGACCTGCTCAAACGTCGTCTTGTCTCTCAGGCCTTGCAGCACTTCACAGAGGATCAGGTCGGTCAGTCCGAGGCGATGTTGTGGAAGGCTGCGATCCAGCCAGTCCGTCTCCGGGGTGGATGTCCCACGAAAATAGTCGATCCAGACCGTCGTGTCGACGATGATCATGACGCCGCCGGCATGCGGCTCGATCGGAGTTCGTCGAGATTCCCTTCCCAGGTCACTTTCCCGCGGAGTTTTCGGATACCGGTCTGGGCCTTGATCTGAACCAAGAGCTTCAAGCCGGCCTCGACGACCGCCCGCTTGGTTTTGAGCCCCGTGGCCCGCATGGCCTGGCGGATCAACCGTTCATCCATGACGATGTTGGTTCGCATGTTGGCTGCTCCTTTGGTGTGTATGAGCGTCGAAATCATACACATTCATGAGGATGCAGGCAATCTTTCTCTCTGGTAGCGGGCAAGCCGGCCAAGGGCGAGTGGGTCGATCCCGTTTCCGGGCGATCTGAGATGGCCGTCGTATGTGTCGGTCGAAGGCTTCCAAAACCAGTGGCAGAAAAGACTCCCACCTCCTCTTTGAAGTCTCTTCTCCGACCGCTGTTTTTACGGCGTGGGAAGCTTCAGGAATGGGTTCAACGGAAAGGACGGATCGCGCAGCGCCTTGGCTTGTTCCACGCCGATGCTCGGCAGGAGTTTGGGGTCCAGCAGGCCGACCTGCACCAGCAGCGAAGCCTGGTCCCAGTAGATGTGTTCGTAGGCGATCTTGCCGCCGGAGAATTTCATGACCACCACGACGGGCATCTCCACGTGCTTGCCGGTCGGGGGGATGCCGGGCAGCATGAAATCGAGCCGGACATCGTGGGTGAAGCTCACGAGCAGTTCGTCCACCACCTGATCGCGCCCCACCGTCCGCGACACCGGCTCCACCTTCGTGTCCGCCGGCCATTTGCCCACGAAGTAGGTGCCGTAAAAGCTCCGCACCTGGTCGAAGCCCCTGCCCCCCGCCAGGGTGGGGAGGTGCAGCAAGTCCGGTTTCGGCGCCATCGTCCGCATCGTCGCATCCACGTCATGCTCCACGAACTCATGCTTCACGTGGGCGTCGAACACCGAGCCGAGGTCGTGGGTGTCTGACATGGTCGTCCTCCCCTGCATGCTGCCGCAGCCCGCCGCCGCAAGCGCAAGAATCGGAATGACACCGACGATAAGTAGCCGGTTGAACGATTGGCTCATGACCGAATCCTCCCGCGCGAAAAGTCCCGATGCAATGCTGCGCCAGTATGGCATATCCCAGCCGGGGATGGGGCTCTATCTGTTAGCAGGCCGTTGAGGAAGTTCGCTAGAGGGTGCTGCACGACGTTCTTCATCAAAGGCTGATAGCACAGCTTCGCGTAGGCCGTCGTACTCGACAGGCCCCCAACCTTTTCGCCGTTCGTTCTTATCCGTAGCGCATAACTTCTCGAGCGATGGCAGTGTGATCGAGTCCTGGCTCCTGGTACGGGACTTGAGCGTGTTGGTTGGAACCACATAAAACTCCCACTGCTCGATTTTCATCGGATCAACAGAGGATTTGTCTTTGTGCGCCAGCAGTGCGAAGACCCAGACATCGGCATGCCATTTTGCTTCTTGTTCATACTTATTTGTGACCGGATCCCATTTTATTGTGGGTTTGGTAACAAAAGAGATCGTTGAATACTTTTCGTCTTGCTCCCAGCTTTGCAGGTAGGCGGCGGACTTTACTTGAATGTCGATGCCCCTGTAGTTAAGGTCAACGGGGTCCCATTCGTCTCTTACTCCCCCTGTATCCATACCGAGGGCCTTTGCCACAAGAAACTCTGCCACGATCCCCCGGGTGGTGTTGCTGACGAGGTCCGAATAGCTCCACTTCCAAAAATCCATCACGGTGCAGCCTAAGGAGACGCCTTTTGCTGTGAACGGATCAGTAGGGTTTCGTTGCGTGACCTGAAGCCGAGGAAGCTTAATTTTGTTCTGTGCGGCATTGCTCATGTTGGGCTCTCCGTTCATTCAAAGGCTCTTTGGAAAAGATGTACTCTGTTGTAAACAGATAGGCGGACTACATTCATAATGTAAAGACTGACGCAAGATATCTTGGCTGGAACGGATGCAGGTCGAGGAGAAGGCATGGCGGGCGTTGCCTGTCAGTCGCGGAGAGAGCGCCGGACGCCGCTCCGTTTATCCGGCAAGGCGTTCGGCCAACAGGAAGGTATCGGCAGGAGTCTGGCTCCATCGCATCATGCCGACGACGAGTGCCTGCGCCGTTCGTCAGCCGCATTCCCCTCCGCTTAGCGTGTGCGCTTCCCCGCTTCCCGTCGATAGTAGGCGAGGAATTCTCCCGGCGAGAGGATTCGCATGCCCCGGCATTTTTTCGGGGGAAAGTGCCTCGCGTTCCCGGTAATCAGGCAGTCCGCTCGTCCTGCCAGCGCGACTTCCAAAAACGGCTGGTCGGTGGGGTCGGGGAGCTCGTCGGGGATTGGGGCGCCGGCAACGGGGTGCCCTTCTGCCTTGATCTGGTCCAGCAGGGCTTGGACCTGTTCCGGTTCGAACGGAAATTTTGGCCTGGTCAGCACGTCGTGATACTCGGTCAAGATGCGGGCATCGCAGCAGAGAGTCAGCGTTCCGGATGCGACCATCCTGACGATCTCGCCCGGGGGACCGAACGGCGAGAGCAGTCCGGCCACCAGGACATTGGTGTCGAGGACGATCTTCACTTCCGTCTGGCTTTGCGCGCGGCCCGAACTTCGGCGTCGATCTCGTCCAGCGGCAGCTTGTCCGTGCCCTGTTCCATCGATCGCACCTGCATCTTCTCCACAGCCGACACGGCGCGCGCCCGTCTCACGGCGGCCAGCGATTCTTCCAGAGTCTCTTCGGACACCGCCGAGAGAATGGCGATGGGTTTGCCGTTGGACGTGAGCACCACATCCCGCTCGCGGGCCAGTTTGCTCCAGACTTGCCCCGGCCGCCCGCGCAAATCCCGAACAGTGATGAACTTCATGGTGGCACCTCTTGAGTGACGATATGCTACAAGATCGTCACTCGATCGTCAAATGCGGCGAGAGCGACGATCGGCTGTTCATCGTCGAGGTGGACGAGTCCGGCTGCTTTCAATGGCCGGCGGCTATCAGAAAGCGGCGTTGACGAAGGGTGAATGAGCGGGGCCGATCGAGCGCCCCAAAGACCTGTGAGGGCCTGCGTGCCATCGCTCAAGGAGATTGGAAAGTCCCCTGGAAGCACCCCGCTACTGGTTCCCTAGCTCTTCCCCCACAATTCTTCCAGCCGTTGGGCGCGGCCGCAGTTGTGCTTGTAGAATTTGTAGCGGACCGGGTTCTTCTTGTAGAAGTCCTGGTGGTACTCCTCGGCCGGATAGAAGGCCGAGACCATCGTGACCTCGGTGAGGATCGGCCCCGGAAAGGGCTTGGTTTTCTCGACCGTTTTCTTCGATTCCTCCGCCAACCGCTTCTGCTCGTCGGTGTGATAGAAGATCGCCGGGCGGTACTGGGTGCCGCGGTCGCAGAACTGGCGGTCGGCCACGGTCGGGTCGATGTTGCGCCAGAAGACGTCCAAGAGTTTGGCGTAGGACACTTTGGCCGGATCGTAGACGACTTCCACCGATTCGGCATGACCGGTGACGCCGGCCGACACCTCCTCGTATGAAGGATTGGCGACCTTCCCGCCCGTGTAGCCCGAGACCACCGACACGACGCCGTCTACTTTCTCGAAGACTTCCTCCATGCACCAGAAGCAGCCGCCCGCGAAGGTGGCCTTGGCAAACTGGCGGCTGTCGGCGGATTGGACCGGGGCCTGGAACGCAAGGGTGGCGCAGAACGCGCCGAGCAACGCGAGCGATCGGATCATCGTGCGTCTGGTCATGGCGGCATCCTCCTCCTGTCGAGAAGGTCGTGGGAACCGGCGAAACCTTACAGGCAAATGCGACATAGAACGCCGCCGGCGGACTGTATCGGCAGCCTGTTAAAAGCGCGAGGCCGGCGGCGTTATATCGGCCCGTGCCCAGGCGATTTTGAACCGTTCCTCCGCGCTCAACATGGCCATGAGCTGGTGCTGCGCCTTGTAGCTTTGCATGAGACCGAAGAGCGCCCAGCCGTTTTCCGGGTTGCGGCGCAAGTCTTCTTCGTAAACGGCCTCGGCCTCGGCCGCCCGACCGGCGGCGAGCAGGACCGCTCCCAGGTTCAGGCGGACCGAGGCGTGCCAGATCGGCGGTTCGTTGTAGCGGAGCCGGTCTTCCAGCGCGACCGCTTCTTTCAGAGCCTCGATGGCCTCTTCGTCCATGTGCCGCTTCGCCGCCGTTTCCCCCGCGACAATGCGCTCGGCGATTTTCAACACCTGGCGCGCGGTCGCGCCGTCGTCCGACTTGTCCTTCGCCAGCTTCTTGATCAGCTTGTCCAGTTCGGCGCGCTCGGCGCTGGCCTGATTGAGCCGCCCGGTCGCGGCCTGGGCCAGCCCGCGAGCGTAATGCCAGAACCCCATGGCCAGCGTCAGGTCATGGTCCGGCGCCGGTTCGCGCAGAATTGCGTCCCACTGCCCGAAACGCACGCGCGTCAACAGCGGCGAGGCGGCGAAAAACTGGGCGTAGTGCGCCCGTTTGAGTTCGCTGGGCGGGAGCGCCTGCACCAAGCGCCGCGCCGCCTTGGCGGCTTCTTCGCTCCGCCCGTCCATCACCAGGGCGGCCCAGAGGAAATGGATGTTGTGCAGGTAATAGCCGGAGGCATAGGACCCGTTCAGGTGCCGATAGGCCAAGTAGGCCTTGTCCACGTCCGCGGCTTCGACGTTGCGTTCGACGGCACGCTGGTACTGGCCGACACGCATATAGATGTGCGCGGGCATGTGGACAAGGTGCCCGGCGCCGGGCATCAGGTCCGGCAGCCGTTGCGCGCAGGGCAACGCTCGCTCCGGCTGCGTCGAGGCCTCCACCGCATGGATGTAATAGTGGCAGGCGCCGGGATGATCGGGGTGGGTTGCCAGGACCCGCTCCAAGGTCGTGATAACGTCGGCGGTCGCGCCTTTGGGCTTGCCGTCCGATGTCCAGTAGTCCCAGGGGCTCAAGTCCATCAGCGATTCGGCGAAGAGGACGGCTGCGTCGGGATCGTCGGGCAGTTGCGCGGCGACGGCGCGCATGGCTTCCGCATAGGCCCGGTCCAGCGCCGCGCGCGGCACGTTCTTGTCCGCCGAATAGCGCAGGGCGAGGGCCTCGATATACGCGCGCTCTTGCGGCGAGGCCTTGCCGAGACGCTGGCGCGCCTGCTTGACGGCGTCAAGCGCCTTGGCACCCTGCTCGGCGGTCATCTCGGCGTTGATGTTGGGGCCCAGCGCCAGGGCGATGCCCCAATGGGGCATGGGCGCCTCCGGGTCGAGCCGCGCGGCCTCCTGAAAGGCGTTGATCGCTTCTTCGTGATTGAAGCCGAAGGTCAGGCGAAGACCCTGATCGAAATATTGTTGGGCTTGCGGAGACTTCGTGCCGATCGGATGGTGCAGGCTGCCGAGATTGTCGAAGAGCGGCGGCCGCGACTGCGCCCACCCGATGGGGGCCGACTGGGAGAGACCGATGAGCACGAGCGCGCCGGCGATAAGCGGCGCCAGCTTCATCGCCCGTGGCACTTCTTGTATTTCTTGCCGGAGCCGCAGGGGCAGGGGTCGTTGCGCCCAACCTTATCGTCGGCCCGGACGACGGGCTGCGTGGCCGCCGGCTCCTCGCCGCGGTTGAGCGTGAAGCGGGACTGGGGCGGGGCCGGAGCCGGCACGGGGCGCGGGGCGGCCGGTTCGGGCATCTCGCCGCGGACGGCTTGGACGCGGAAGAGCCGCTCGGTCACGTCCGATTTGATCCGCATCATCATGCCCGAAAACATGTCGAACCCCTCGCGCTTGTATTCCAGCAGGGGGTCCTTCTGCCCGTAGCCGCGGAGGCCGATGCCGTCGCGGAGCTGATCCATCCCCAACAGGTGATCCTTCCAATGGTGGTCGATCACCTGGAGCATCAGCATCTTTTCCAGATAGCGCAGCAGTTCGGCGCCCAGCGTCTGCTCCTTGGCGGCGTAGCCCTGCTGGACCCGCTCGCCGAGTTCGAGCTTGAGCGCGTCGCGCCCCAGTGTCTTGAGGTCGAGCATGTCGCCCGCCGCGCCGCCGTGTCCGTCCGGCTGGCCCGCCGCCGCCGGCGCCATCGTCATCGGGTCGAACCCGAACTGTGCGTGCAGGCTTTCGGCCAGGCCGTGGAAGTCCCACTGCTCGGCGTACTGTTCTTCGGGGCAGTAGGTGTCCACGAGGGCGTCGACGAGTTCGCCCATCATCTGGCGGATCTCGCCGGTGAGGTCCTCGCCGGCCAGGATGGCGTGCCGGTGCTGGTAGATGACCTCGCGCTGCTTGTTCATCACGTCGTCGTATTCGAGCAGTTGCTTGCGGATTTCGAAGTTGTGCGCCTCGACCTTCTTCTGCGCGTTTTCGATGGCGCGCGTGACCATCTTGTGCTCGATGGGGACGCCCTCTTCCATGCCGAGCTTGAGCATGAGGTTGGAGATGCGCTCCGAGGCGAAGATGCGCAGGAGGTCGTCCTCGAGCGAGAGGTAGAACCGGGACGAGCCGGGGTCGCCCTGCCGGCCGGCGCGGCCGCGCAACTGGTTGTCGATGCGGCGGCTCTCGTGTCGTTCGGTGCCGAGGATGTGCAGGCCGCCCAGCGCGATGACGTCCTGTTTGTCCTTCTCGCAATCCGCTGTGATCTCGGCGAGGATGGCCGCTTTGCGGTCCTCGGGCAGGTCCTCCCCCTGGTAGAGGACGCGCTTGAAGAGGAAATCGGGGTTGCCGCCCAATAGAATATCGGTGCCGCGGCCCGCCATGTTGGTGGCGATCGTTACGGCGCCCTTGCGGCCGGCTTGGGCGATGATCTCGGCCTCCTTCTCGTGATACTTGGCGTTGAGGACGTGGTGCTTGATACCGTGCCGGTTCAAGTAGCCGGCGAGGCGCTCGGACTTTTCGATGGAGATCGTGCCGACGAGGACGGGCTGCCCGCGTTGGTAGCAATCCGTGATCTCCTCGACGATGGCCGTGAACTTTTCCTTTTCGGTGCGGTAGATGACGTCGGCGTAATCTTTGCGGATGTTCGGGCGGTTCGTCGGCATGACGTTGACGTCGAGGTTGTAGATCTTGGCGAACTCGCTCGCCTCCGTGTCGGCCGTGCCGGTCATGCCGGCGAGCTTCTTGTACATGCGGAAATAGTTCTGGAAGGTGATGGAGGCCAGCGTCTGGTTCTCGTTGGCGATCTTCACTCCTTCCTTCGCCTCGACGGCCTGGTGCAGCCCGTCGCTCCAGCGCCGGCCCGGCATGAGGCGTCCGGTGAACTCGTCCACGATGATCACTTCGCCGTCCTTCACGACGTAGTCCACGTCGGCCTTGTAGAGCGAATGGGCCTGCAACGCCTTGATGACGTGGTGGACGAGGTCGAGGTGCTGCAAGTCGTAGAGGTTGTCCACGCCCAGCAGCTTCTCGACGCGGGCGTTGCCCTCCTCCGTCAGCGTGGCCGTGCGGGTCTTCTCCTCGATCGTGAAGTCCCGTTCGATCTTGAGCTGCGGGATGATGGCGTTGATCCGGTAATAGAGGTCGGTGTTCTCGTCGGTCGGCCCGGAGATGATCAGCGGCGTGCGGGCCTCGTCGATCAAGATGCTGTCCACCTCGTCCACGATGGCGAAGTTCGGCGGGCGCTGGACGCACTGGGCGATGTCGGTGACGATCAGATTGTCCCGCAGGTAGTCGAAGCCGTACTCGTTGTTCGTGCCGTAGGTGATGTCCGCGCGATAGGCCTCGTGCCGCGTGCACGGGCGCAGGTGCTGGAGGCGCTTGTCGGCTGCGTCGTAGGCCGGATCGAAGAAGAACGAGGCGTCGTGCTGGATGATGCCGACGGACAGGCCCAGGCTGTGGTACAGCGGCCCCATCCACTGCGCGTCGCGTTTGGCCAGGTAGTCGTTGACGGTTACCAGGTGCGCGCCGAGGCCGGACAGTGCGTTGAGGTAGAGCGGCAGGGTGGCGACGAGCGTCTTGCCTTCGCCCGTTTTCATTTCCGCGATGCGGCCGTTGTGCAGGACCATGCCGCCGAGCAACTGCACGTCGAAGTGCCGCATGTTGAGGCGGCGGCGCGAGGCTTCCCGGCAGACGGCGAAGGCTTCGGGCAGCAGGTCGTCCAGCGACTGCCCGTCGGCCAGCCGTTTCTTGAACTCCTGCGTCTTGTCGGCCAGGGCATGGTCGGACAGGCCGGTCACCGACGCTTCGAGCGCGTTGATCTGCGCGACGATCGGCCGCAAGCGTTTGATTTCGCGCTCGTTCTTGGAGCCGAACAGGGCGTTGAGTAGGCGGACGATCATGAGCTGTGCGTGCGGGCCGACATTGTGATGGACATGGAATATGGTGACGAAAAGCGGACCCAGTATACCGAAGTTGCCGGTGGAATCAAAGACGGCACTGTGCGTGCGCGGCCGCGCCGCACTGCGATTTCCCAGTGGATTTCAGTCGGGGCTTTCGCTAGAGTCCGCTCATGTTCCGTCCCCACCTGCTGTGCCTTGCGTTGAGCGTCGGGCTCTGCGTGTCGGGGCTCGGTCCGGCCGGGGCCGAGACGCTGAAAAGTCTGCTGGAATACGGAGCCAAGCAGTATCGGGCCGGCGAATACGCCGGGGCAGCGGAGACGTTCCGCCAGGCGGTGAAGGCGGACGCCAATTCGGCCGAGGCCCATTATTGGCTGGCACTGGCGCTGCACCAATCGACACATCGGCCGCTCGACGCCATCGCCGAGCTTGTGGCCGCCACGAAACTCAACCCGGATTTCGCGCAGGCCCATTACGAGTTGGGCCTGCTCTATCAGATGGTCGGCAGACGGGCGGACGCGGAGCGCGCCTTCCTCCGGGCGATGGAGATCGCCCCCAAACTCGACGATGCCGGCTTGGCGCTCGCCCGGCTCTATGAACGAGGTCGGCAGACCGACAAGGCCGTCCAGACCTACCGCAACATCCTGGCCGGCAAACCGTCCCAGCCGGAGGCGCTCTACCGGTTGGGCGTGCTGTACGACGTGCTGGGCGACCTCAATCAGGCACGCGAACTCCTGACCAAGCTGACCAAGGCCGACCCGGGCCATGCGGAAGGGTGGTACCAACTCGGCCGTGTTGCCGAACGGGAGAACCAGCCGGCCAAAGCCGCCGAATGTTATCGCAACGCGGTGGCGGCCAAGCCGGATTTCGTGGACGCCCATTACAACTTGGGGTTCGTCTACCTGAGCCTGCAAAAGCGGGAGCCCGCCGCCAAAGAGTTTCGCGAAGTCATTCGTATCAAGCCGGAGCATGCCGAAGCCCACATGAACCTCGGCGTCGTCTACGCGGATACGGGCAAGCTCGACGAAGCGGAGGAAGAATTCGAACGGGCCGTGGCCTTGAAGCCGAACCAGGCCGAAGCCCAATACCACTTCGGCGTCTTCTACGAATTGAACCGCAAGGACATCGGCAAAGCCCTCGTTCGGTATCGCAAGTATCTGGAGCTCGGCGGCACCGACGAACGGGTGGAGCGGATCGTCAAGCAGATGAGCCAATAGGACGATGTGTCCAACTGTGTGGACAACGTTGCGTATCGATGATCTTCTGCATTGACACGGTGGGGAGCGATCGGTATCATGGCGGCGAATTGATGGTTGGCTACCGCATGTCGCGAAACGATTTCCATAGCAAGCTGCTGGCGTGGGGCCTGTTTGTGGCCCTGGTCGTCGTATCGGGAACCGCCGGCACGGCGGTGGCCCACGATCTGCACCACGGTACGCATCACTCGGCCAAACTCCACGGTACGGGCATCTGCGCCTGGATGTGCGCCGCCGGCGACGGAATGCAGGCCCTGTTCCCCTGCGTCGTCGGCGAGTCCTTGCCCGTCGCCACGGTCGCTCCGGCGGCCCTCCCTGAAGCGCCCTCAGGCCCGACCTCGGTTCCGGCAACCCGCGCGCCTCCCGCGTCCTCCTTCTGACGGTTTCCGGTTTCTTGCCCAGCGCACCTCTGTTCCGCGAACGTCCTGTGGCGTTGGCGAGCATCCGGCCCGGTCGGAAGCCCGTTCGTCGTCCGCCGTTGTTTCGGTCATCGAATACGCGTGGGGAAAAGGAGTGTCGTCATGGTTCGTCAGACTTTCATGGTACCGATGATCCGGCTGTTGGTAGCGCTCGCGTGTCTTCTCGTGTCGCCGGTTTCCGGGTGGAGTATGGGAGAGCGGGTGCCGGCAACGGGGATGCCGGCCGCGGATTTCACGCTCCCGGATTTGCACGGCCAGCCGCAGAGCCTGAGCCAGTATCGGGGCAAGGTCGTGCTGCTGAACTTCTGGGCCACCTGGTGCAAACCCTGCACGACCGAGATGCCCGCCATGCAGGCTTGTTACGACAAGCTGCGGGACAAGGGATTCGTCGTCCTGGCCGTGAACGAGTTGGAGGACCCGCAGAAGGTAGCCGAGCACGTCAAGGCCTACGGCCATACCTTCCCGGTATTGATGGACAAGGACAATCGCGTGGCCAACTTGTACGGCGTCTATGGGTTGCCGGTGAGCGTCTTGATCGACGAGCAGGGCATCGTCCGCGACTACATCAAAGGCGGCCTCCTGACGGAGCCGAAGATTTTGGAGATGGTCGAGCGGGCCAAAGCCGCCGCGGCCACCAAGACGGCGTCGGTTCGATAACCGAGGATATGACAGCGTACCAGCGATGATTCGAAGGTCCACCGGTTTCAGAATTCTCACGGGCACGCTCGCGCTGGGCTTCCTGCTCTTGCTCGGTGCGACCACGGGGAGCGCCTTCGCCCACGAGGTCCAGCATGCCGGCCACCATTCGGCCGGGATGCACGGCACGGGCATCTGCGCCTGGATGTGCGCCGCCGGTCAGGGCATCGAATCCGCGCCCCTGACCATCGCCGGGGGCGTCGCTCCCGTGGCGACGCTGCCGTTCGTCCTCGACGTCGCGTGTCCAAGCTCGCCTCATGCGACGTCTCCGACCCGCGGTCCCCCTTCCCCCCGCATCTAGCCGCGTTCCACCGACAGCGGTATCCATTGTCCACGCGTAGCAGGCTCGGTCCGCGTCGTTTGACACGGCATGCCGGACGCGCGTGGCGTCCATGCGGGAAGAGGAGACAAGAGACCATGCGACAGGGATTTCCATCATCGATCGTGGCGGCGGCCGTGCTTGCGGTCGGTCTCCTCGGCAGCGTCTTGACGGGGACGCGGGCCGAGGCGGCCTGCGGCGCGGTGAGCTGCTTTCTCGTCATCGGGTCGCAGCAGCAAATTCCGCAAGCGGGGCTGCTGACGGTCAACGGCATCTACAGCTACACGCCGATGACCACGCCAACCGGTTCGACCGGGATCATTCCGGAGGTGGACCCCAGCACGAAGCGCGTCGTTCCTGGACACCACCGGGAGCTCATGACCATCACCAATTCCTACACCCTCGACGTGAACTACGGAATCACCGACCGTCTGGGCGTCGAGATCACGGCGCCGTTTATGTTCCGCAAACACGCGCACTTTCACGTGCACGGCGGAAGGGATGCGGACCTGATCAATTTCAAAGACAACGGGATCGGCGACATTCGAATCACCGGCAAGTACAACGTCTTGCCGACGATCCGGAGCATGGTCGTGGCCGGCATCGGCATCGACTTGCCGACCGGGAAGAATCAGTCACGGGACTCGCTCAACGGCATCCTCGAGCCGGCGGGGCAGATCGGCCGCGGGCAAGTTGGGCTCATCGGGTCGCTCTATCAGACCTACGAGCTGATCCCACACCAGTTGAGCCAATTCAGTTACGTCCAGTATCGGCACACGTTCCGGAACCATCTGGGCTATCAATACGGCGACGAGTATCTCTTCAACATCGGTTTGAATTACGTGACGCCCATTCCCTGGCTGGCGATTACGCAGCAGATCAACTATCGCTACACGACGCACGATACGTTTTACGGCATCAATCCGGCCAATACGCCGATCCATGACATCGCGATTCCCAACACCGGTTCGACCTTCACGGCCTATACGCCGGGCATTCTCGTGACGTTCGACGAGACGACCCAGGCCTACTTCTATGCGCAGGTGCCCATCGCGCGCGATGCCAACAACAATTTGGCGCAGGACACCAGCTACGTGTTCGGCGTCACCAAATTCTTCGACACGAATGCCTGGGGAACCAAGGGCGCGAATCAGGAGCCGGGCTGAGGCTGCTGCATGACCGACGGCCTCGCGTCCTTTGGGGCGCGAGGCCGTGTCCGTTCACCGATAGTAGCCGGGGTAGGGGGTGGGGAAGGGTCTGGTGCCGTAAGGGACCGGCGGGGGGCGCATTGTCGGGGTCGCCGAAGCCGGCTGCGGCCAGACTTTGAAGTATTTGATTTCCAGGGTCGGGTAGGCATAGTCCACGTCGTCCAATGGCAGGGTCGTGGAACCGGTCAATTCCCCGACGAGCATGAGGCGCGTGCCCGGCGGCAACGTGGCCGGATCCAAGAACTCTTTCTGCACGGCCAGGAAGCGGCCCTCCGAAGCGAGCCGATCCCGCGCCGGCTCGCCGGCGCCGTCGAGCGGCAGTTGTAAGATTTCGATGCGCGTACCCTCCTTCAAGCGCTTGGCGCCCAAAACCTCACCCCCCAGCAGCACCATGCGCCCACGATACGAATCCGGAGAAGCCTTGATCTGCTCGAATGTCGTCTGGCGGTCGAGTTGGCTCAACAGAGGCGGAGGCACGTCGAGGGAGGCGGCGCAGCCCATCAGGAGAGAGGCTCCCCACATCAGGTAAACCGGGAAGCGAGCAGGCATGGGCATGGCGGTCTCGCCGCGCATGCGCCATTATACTCCAGCGATTTCGCGGCCGGTTGGATTATAATGGGCGCCGTGCATGGTCCTGCATGACGAGCGAAGGAGCGAGAAAACGATGACACACGATAGGGGAAAACGAGGCGGAATGATTCTTGTCGCGTTGCTGGGGCTCGTTGCCCTCCATGCAACGGCCTGGGCCGGTACGACGGGGCTTCAGGGAAAATTCGAAGAGTTGAAAGAGCCCTCGACGCACACGCCGGGCAAGGTCAAGCTGGTCGAGTTCGCCGACTTCTATTGCCCCCATTGCCATCGGTTCGAGATGGAGGCGATCCCGATCCTCAAGCAGGAATTCGGCGATCGGCTCGAGGTCACGATGGTGGGGTTCCCCGTCATCACCGGCAGGCTGCCGACACCGTTCGAAATGTACGAACAGGCCAAGATCATGGGCAAGGGCGACGATATGAAGCGCGTACTCTTCCGCACGATCCACCGGGACAAGGTTACGCTGCTCTACAAGGAATTGCGGGAGTCGCTCTGCAAAGAGGTCGGCTTGGACCCCGTCGCCTTCGAAGCCGGGTTGGCCAGCGGCAAGCCGCTCAAGGCCGTGGATCAGGGCAAAGAATGGGGCACGAAGGTCAACGTGCAGCAGACGCCGACGGTCCTGCTCGACGGGCACATCAAGGTCGAGGCGATCGACCCGGACAACCTCAAGACGATCATTCACAGCATCCTCGCCGCCGACAAGGGCAAGAAGAAATAGCCGCCATGTTGCGCGCGTTCGTCGCCAGCGTGTGTGTCGTCGCTTGCCTTGCCGGTTCCGCCCAGGCCGGCGAGCGTACGGCCGTTCAAGACCTCCAGGCGCAGATCAAGGCGACGGCCGCCAAGGTCACGCCGGCCATCGTCAACATCGCCTCCACCGTCACGGTCCGCGACCAGGCGTTCGGCGACGAAGGCTTGCCCTTCGGCCTGTTCCAGGAACCGTCTCCGCAGCGCCAGTACGGGCAGGGGTCCGGCGTCATCGTGTCGGCGGACGGGCAGATCATCACCAACAGCCACGTGGTCGGCGATGCGGCCACGGTGGACGTCCTGCTGGCCGACCGCCGCCAGTTCAAGGGCAAGGTCGTCGCGACCGATCCGAAGACGGACGTGGCCGTGGTCAAGATCGACGCGACGGGCCTTCCGGCCGTCCAGTGGGGGGACTCCGGCAGCCTGTCCGTGGGCGACTTCGTCCTGGCCGTCGGCAATCCGCTGGGACTCAATCAGACGGTGACGTTCGGCATCGTGAGCGCGGTCGGCCGGGCCGACGTGGGCGTGGCCGACTACGAGGACTTCATCCAAACCGACGCGCCGATCAATCCGGGGAATTCCGGCGGAGCCCTGGTCAACGTGAAGGGCGAGTTGATCGGCATCAACACGGCCATCGCCAGCCCCACCGGCGGGAGCATCGGGGTGGGCTTCGCGATTCCGAGCAACATGGCGCGGGCGGCGATGCAGAGCCTCGTCAAGACCGGCCGCGTCGTCCGCGGGTTTCTCGGCGCGACGATGCAGGACATCACGCCGCCCTTGAGCAAGCTGTTCAAGCTGCCCGACGTGAAGGGCGCGCTCATCACGGACGTCTTCGCGCAGAGCGCGGCGGAGAAGGCGGGGTTGAAGCGCGGTGACGTGGTGGTGCGGTTCGACGGGAAAGACGTCCTGGATTCCGGCCGCCTCCGCAACCGGATCGCCGTGGCGCCGATCGGCAGCAAGCACAAGCTCGATGTGATCCGCGCCGGCAAGTCGATCCAATTGGACCTGACGGTTCAAGAAGCGCCGCGCGAGCGCGGGCGGCGGCTGCCCTTGGCGAAAGACGGCAAGGGCGAGCACCCGCTCGATGGGGTGACGTTCGAAGAAATCACGCCGGAGTTGGGCCGGCAACTCGGCATGGGGTCGATCACGGGCGTCGTCGTGTCGTCGGTGGCGGAAGGCAGCTTGGCGGAAGGAGCCGGCCTCATGACCGGCGACTTGGTGATCGAAGTGAACCAGCAGCCGGTCAAGGACCTGGCCTCGTTTCAGAAGATCGTCGGCGCGGTCAAGCCGACCGAGTTGACCCTCCTCCTGGTGAATCGCCAGAGTTCCTACCTGTACGTGCCGCTCGAAAACGAATAACGGCTGCTGAAAGCGGTCGCCGCCGGCGTTCTCGGTCGCCCGTCTCCCTGCTCCTCTCCTCGCTCTCGCACCCTCTCTCGCGTTGACGCCGCTCTTGCGGCGGTGGTATTGTCGTGCCACTATTTTATAAATCGTAACACCTGAGAGGGACCATGAAGAAACTCGTGCGGTTCGGGGTGTCGCTGGACAGCCATCTGCTGGACGAGTTCGACCGGCTGATTGCGCGGAAGAAGTACGCCACGCGGTCGGAGGCCCTGCGGGATTTGATCCGCGACAACCTGGTGTCGAGCCAGTGGGACGAGAACCGGGAGACGGTGGGCACGATCACGCTCGTCTACGACCACCATGTCCGTTCGCTGACGGAGAAGCTGACCGACATTCAGCACGACTACGACAACCTGATCCTCTCCACCCTGCACGTGCACCTCGACCACGACCATTGCCTGGAAGTGCTGGCGGTCCGGGGCAAGGGGCGGGAGATTCGGACGGTGGCGGATCGGCTGATCGCCACCAAGGGCGTCAAACACGGCAAGCTGACCATGACGACGACCGGCGCGGGGCTGCACTAGCCGTCGAGCCCTGCCGATGCGTCCTGTCCACGGTGTCCGGCTCTTGCTCTGCGTTCTGGTCTTGACGGCGTCCTCCGTCGGCACCGCGCGGGCCCACGAGCCGGCCGAAGACGAGACGGTGGTCGTGCCGGACGTGCCCGTGCTGGGCGAGCGGCTTTTGGCGGCTTCCTCCGAACACGTCATTCCCGACAAGGATATTCTGCTCCAACCGCAAGGGCGGCCAGGCCTCTTGCTGCGGCTCGCGCCGGGTATTCTGACCGTGGAACATTCCGGCGGCGCGGGCAAGGCGGACCAATATTTCCTCCGCGGGTTCGATGCCGACCATGGGACGGACGTCGCCGTCTTTCGCGACGGCATGCCGATCAATCTGCGGAGCAACGCGCATGGGCAGGGCTACACGGATCTCAACTTCATCATCCCCGAGACGATCAAGGAGGTGAACGTCAAGAAAGGGCCCTACTATGTCGAGTACGGCGATTTCGACACGGGCGGGGCGGTGGATTTCGTCACGCGGGAAACGGTGGACCAAGGCGTGGTGCAGGCGGCGGGCGGGCAGTTCAACCAGCAGCGGTACCTGACCATGTTCTCTCCGACCACGGGGACGGTTCGCTCCCTGGTGGCCGCCGAGGCCTATCACATGGACGGCCCCTTCGTGAACGCGAACCGATACAACCGGTTCAACGGCCTGGCTCGCCTGACGACCAATCCGACGGGCCGCTCGGAACTGAGCCTCATCGGCAGCTACAACGTGAGTCGCTGGAATGCCTCCGGCCAGATTCCGCTGCAACTCGTCAATGCGGGACAGTTGAATCGATTCGGCTCGCTCGATCCCTCGGAAGGCGGGCGCACCCAGCGGGCGACCGGTACCGTGCGGTTTCATTACGATGCGCCGAACGGCGGCCGCTTCTTCACGGACCTCTACGGGCAATATTACGCGCTGGATCTCTACAGCAACTTCACCTATTTTTTGACCAATCCCGTGCAGGGCGACGGGATCGTCCAAAGCGACCGGCGGTTCGTCTACGGGAGCGACACGGGCTATCGGCAGCCGGTGACGGTGGCGGGGATCTCCGGTGCGGCCACGGCGGGCGTACAAACGCGCGTGGACGATGCGCGCGTCGGGCTCGGTACACAGCAACGGCGGTTGGGGACCGGCACAACATCCAACAGCCAGGTGCTGGAAGCATCCTATTCGCCCTATCTCAAATTGGAGGCGCAGCCCGTTTCGTGGATGCGGATCGCCGGCGGCGCGCGGGGCGACATCTATACCTTCGACGTGACGAACCGCTGCACGACCTGCCCGCAACAGCCGGCGGGACGGACCGATGCGGCGATCGCCAGCACCAAGGGCAATCTGGTCCTGGGCCCCTGGTTCGGCACCGAGTTCTTCGTGAACGTCGGCACCGGCTTCCACAGCAACGATGCCCGCGCCGTGGTGAGCAGCCCGGCCGTGCAGTCCCTGCCTCGCGCCACGGCCTACGAAGTCGGCGTCCGGACCAAACAATGGGACCGCGTCGAGTTCCTGGCGACGCTCTGGGCCCTCGATCTGTCGTCGGAACTGGTTTTCGTGGGCGACGCCGGAACGACGGAGATTCGCGGGGCGACCAGGCGCTACGGGACCGAACTGGGGAGCAGGATCGCGCTGACCGATTGGTTGAGCGTGCGCGGCGACGTGACCTTGACGCATGCCGAGTTCCGTGGCACCGGCCAAGCCGTGCCGCTGGCGCCGGAGATGACGGCGCAGGCCGGCGTCACGGCGACGCTGCCGAACGGGTTGACCTCGTCCCTGCAAATGATCCATATGGGGCGCCGTCCGGCCGCGGAGAACCGGTCCGTCTACGCGCAGGGCTTTACGATTTTCGACTGGGTCAATCGCTATCGTCTGCCGATCAAGATGGAGCGCGGTCATCTCGAAAGCTTCTTCACGATTCAGAATCTCTTCGATGCCGACTGGCGGCAGGCACAATTTTTCTACGAATCGCGAGTCAGGCCGACCGCCGCGGCCGTCTCGGACATCCACTTTTCTCCGGGCGTCCCGCGGAATATCATGGGCGGTCTGGCTTGGTTGTTTTGAGGGAGGGACGGGTGACGAAGAAGCCCTTGCCGCGTGCGTTTTACGAGCGGCCGACGCTCACGGTGGCGCGGGACTTGATCGGGAAATATCTCGTCCGGTCCGTGGACGGCAGTCTGCTCGCGGGGCGGATCGTGGAGGTGGAGGCGTACGTCGGGCCGGAAGATCGGGCGTCTCACGCCTCGCGCGGGCGGACGCCGCGGACGGACGTCATGTTCGGACCGGCAGGCATCGCCTACGTCTATTTGATCTACGGCATGCACCATTGCTTCAATGTCGTGACGGAGCGGGACGGATATCCGGCCGCGATTCTCCTGCGGGCGGTCGAGCTCGAAGGCGGCGACCTGATCGACGGCCCGGGACGGCTGTGCCGTCGGCTCGACATCAGCCGGTCGCACAACCGGCACGATTTGGTGGCCGGGGAACGTCTGTGGCTGGAAGATCGCGGGGAACGGATCTCGGCCCGGTCGGTTCTGCGCGCGCCGCGCATCGGCGTGGATTATGCCGGGGAGTGGGCGAAGAAGCCGTGGCGGTTTCGGCTCAAAGGGGTGTAAAGGGAACATCCTCAAGAGGAGCGACCAACGAAAAAGGGGGAACGCCGTACGGCGTTCCCCCTTTTGGTCTCGACCGAGGAAGCGGTTAGTTGATCGTCCGCTCGCCGGTGATCTTCGTCGCGGATTCGACGGGCGGCGCCACCTTGATCTGCGGGCCCTGCACCTTCGGCAGCCGGTTGAACTTCCCATCCGACCGCTTGTCTGCGTCCTTCTCGATGATCCGATTGTTGTTCGGATCGACCAAATGTTGCTCGACGTGCTTCGCGTTGGACGAGGCAGCCGCTTCGAGCGCCTTGGTCCCGCCGCTGTTCGTCTGCCCCTGGTCGTTGGCATTGCCGGAAGCCGGATAACCCGGGTGCTTCGGGAGCAGGGCCGGGTTGGCCATTGCGACGGAGAGGGAGAATGCCACGCCGCACACCGCTGCAAGAATGCTCAACAAAGTCTTCATAGCGCGCTCCTTGTAAGAAAATGGATGGGAAAAGACGCTTGAACTCGTATGAAAACCTCGAAATCCGTCCAAAACAGGGGCGTATCTTAACCGCAGCCCCTAGCCCTGTCAAGACTAACCTTTGCGCGGTCAGCGACTGCGCGGGGGGCGGCGTCCGCGTCCCCCACGCCGACGGAACCCGCCGCGCGGCGGGGCGGTCGGCAGCCTGATGACGGTCGTCGTGCCCTCGCCAGGTCCGCTGGCAATGGAAATCTGCCCGTGGTGCTCCTCGACGATCTTTTTGACGGTGGCCAGGCCGAGCCCCGTGCCAGCCCGTTTGGTTGTAAAGAAGGGCTCGAAGACCTTGTCGACATGTTCCGACGGAATGGGGACCCCGTCGTTTTTGATGAGGATCTGCAACTCCTGCCCGCGGCCGGCCCGGTGCTGCGTCAATTGGATATCCAGGTGCCCGCCGGGCGACATGGCCTCGAGCGAATTCTTGAAGATGCTCAGAAAGACCTGCTGCATCTTGGCGTCGTCGCACCGCACCTGGTGTAGATTGGCCGCGTAGTCCTTGGCCACGTTGATCCGGTTCATCTCCAAATCCGTGGCGACGACGGTCAAGGCGGTTTCGATGATGTCCGGGGCGCGGCAGAGCCGGCGATTCAGCTCCAGCGGCTTGGCGAAATCCAGAATCTCGTTCAGGATCGCTTCCACCCGGATGAGATCGCGCATGGCGTTTTCGACCCGCGTTTGGGGGTCGAAGTCCAAGATGCCCTCTCCGGTCACTTCTTCGAGCTGCGCCCGGATGGAGGCCAGCGGCTCGCGGATTTCGGTCGCCAAAAAGGCGCTGAATTCCCCGATGGCGGCCTGGCGTTCCTGCTTGCGGATCGCCGGTTCTTGTATGCCGGGGGCCGGTGCAAGGTCCGATGGACCGCCCGCAGCCTGGCCGCCCTCGGCCGGCGCCGGTTGGGGCGCGAGGGGCTGTTGGAGCAATTCGGTCACCTTGACGAGCAAGGGCTCGATCGTCCGTGCGTCGGCCTGGCCATATTGCATCGCGCTCTTGGAGCCCATCGTGACCGTGCCGCCGACCTGCCCGCGGACGAAGAAGGGGATGACCAGGGCGGATTTGAACTGATCGCGATACAGATGCTTGTGGTCGAGAAACCGTCCTTGGGTGGAGGCCAGATCGTTGTCGACCCGCGGCTTCTTGTGCCGGACGGCCCAACCCGAAGCGGAGGAATCCAGCCCCAGCCGCTGGCCGGCTTTCAAATCTTTCTTATGGTCGCCCTTGCCCTCGCCGAAGATGCCCAGCACTTCCACGATGCTGGCCAAGGGATCGTAGATCGTGATCCAGGCCCGGTCGAAGGGCAGGAGGCTGGCCGAATCGGTCAAGAGCGCAACCACGCGCTCCTGGATTGCCGGGGTGGCATAAGACGGAGGCGAGAAGGATTCGGCGCCGCTCGGGGCGGCGGGGGCCGGAGCCGGCTCGGCAGCCACCATCGGGGGGCTCAGGAGCACCGTGCCGTCGAAAAGCCCGGCCCGCTCCAGCGCGGCCGTCACGGTGTTCCCAGCGGTTTCCACGATCGCCCGCTCTTTCTTGGCAAACCCGGCGCCTTCCTTGCGTCCGATGACGAGCACGCCATAGAGCCGTTGCTTGAAACGGAGCGGTAGGGCCAGCAGCGATTTGGCCGAAGGGGTGATCATGCGCAGCCGCGCCGTCCTGGGGGCCTCGCCTTCCCCGGAAGAGGGCGGACTCTGGACGAACCCCAATTCCGGGCCGGAGAGGGTGCGCAAAATGGCCTCCACCTCGCGCGGCGTGAATCCGCGAAAGCCTTGAGACACGAGCGGGCCGTCCGCGCGTTCGCAGATGCCGATCAGGGCCGATTCGGCGCCGATCTCGTTCAACGCGTCCGTGACCGTCCGTTGCAGGGCGGTCTGCTTGGCGGTGCGGGTCTGTTCGGCTGGATGGCCCATGCTCTCCGTTCCCGTGCGTGGTGCTGTGGCCGCGACGTTCGATCGCGGGAGGCGCATTGTAGCATGCCCCTCGGCCAATTCAAGCGCAATCGCCCGGATCGGTCAGGCGTTCGGCTTGGTGCAATCAGCCCCGCGCCGGACGAGACACAGGCGATACACGGTGGCGTCCGACCAGAATTCCAGACTGTTTTTCACGTCGCCCCAGGAGTTGAGTGCCTCCTTGTCGAACAGGTATCTTCCACCCACGCGTCGGTCGGCCCCTGCCGCGAGCAGTTCCCCGGTCTGCGCATCATGGGCCATGAACTCGACGGTGACGTCTCCGACAAACAGCGTGGCAGGCCTGTCGGTGGCAAAGGTCCACAGGGCGTTCACCAATTGGGCGGTCGGGGCTGCCTTCGAGATGAGCGCGAGCGCCGTGACGGACTCCTCGCCGTGCGTGATCGCGACCTGCACGCGCACCGCCCCCGGGGTCGGCTTGAGAACCATCTCGTAATCCTTCGAGAGCTTTATGTAGAGCAGGTTGTAAAAGTAATCGGCGAACCGTTGCAGGTCTTCTTTCTGTTGGCGGGAGAGATCGGCGTTCGGCTGACGCCAGATCGTCACGGGCTCGAGCTGGAGTTTCTTGATGGCGGCAAAATCGGTTTTCGGATTGCGGTACACCTGCAACGGATCCCACGTCCCCTCCTTGCCGGGTTGGAGCAGGGCGCGGGATTCGGCGAGGAAGCCGGAGGGCGTGACCTCCTTGGCGTGTTTGGTCGATGCGCATCCGTTCAGCAGGGCCAGCGCGAGTATGAAGATGAAAGTCGGTCGGTGCGTCATGGGGCTCCTTCCCTTTGTATCGTGCGCCGCTCGTGGCGGGGGGAAAACGGCAGGAGCGGCGTCAGTTGACGATTTTGGGGGGCTTGCGATGCACGACCACCTCGACGCGTCCTTGGTCCGAGATCAGAACGTTGAGGACGGTGCTGACGAGGCTGATGAGGAGCGCGCCCCAGAACGACGCCCAGCCTCCTTCCACGACGAAGCCCTTCACCAGCCAGGCCGTGACGTGCAGCAGCACGGCGTTGATGGCCACCATGAACAGACCCAAGGACAGGATGATCATCGGCAGGGAGACGAGGTACAGCAGCGGGCGGACCATCGCGTTCAGCAGTGCGAGGACCAGGACGGCCGCCAGGCCGGCGGCAGGCGTTTCGATGGCGATGCCCGGCACGATCTGCGCGGCCAAGAAGACCGCCACGCCGGTGACGAGAAAGCGGATGACGAGGCCGCGCACCGTCCGCTCCTCAGTGGGCCGCCGGCGGTGCCGGGGCGAATCGGACTTCGGAAGCCGTCAGTCCGTCGCCCTGTTTTGTCACCTCGATCACGACGCGGTCGCCGACTTTCATCGCATCGCGCGCTCCGGCGGCCTTGTTGGCCTTGTACTGGGTCTTGGGCGTGGTCAAGACGCCCACCGTCTTTCCGTCTTTCGTCTGGACATCGAGGCGGTCGGCGGAGATGGCCGAAACGGTGCCCATCACATGTTGGCTGCCTTCGTGGGCCGAAGCGGACAGGGCAGCGGCAAGGACGATGCAGGAAAAGACACCGACGAACAGGGCTCGGACGATCATATGCATCTCCTTTAATTCTAGAATCGGTTGCCGGTCAATGGGAATGGGCGTGCGGCGGTTGGGCCGGTTCTTCGCCGCCGAGAAAGGCGTCGAAGGCCTGCTCTTCCGAGAGTTCCGCCTTCGTTTTGGGATTGTACTGCTTCATGGTCTCCAGCTCTTCCGGCGTCAATTTCGGAAGATGCCGGATGAAGTGGACGAGCGTCCAGGAATCGAAGTCCGCTTCCGGCGCTCCCTTGCCCCAGGCCGGCATGGCGGTGAATCGGATGCCGTTGTGAATGACGAAAAAGATCTCGCCGTCGGACAGGGATTGCGTGGGCGCCTCACGCAGATCGGGAGCCTTGGGATAGACCCCTTGCCCGATGGCCGTCTTGCCGCTCCCGTCGTTGGCATGGCAGGTGGCGCAATGGTCTGCGAAGTGGTGCAGGCCTTCCTGCAAGACCGCCGGGGAGAGGGGCACCGGATTGGGCGCGTTGCGCTGCGAGAGGGGGATGGCCAAGTGGCGGACCTGGCGGGCCATCAGGATCTCGATCGCCCCCGGCTCGGCCTTGGCGCTGAACCCGGTGCTGAACATCCGGTAGCCCACCCAGGCGCCCACGCAACAGGCGACGAGGGCGCCGAGGCCCGCGACGATCAGTCCGATTTTCACGCCTGGGTGCATGCTGCGCTCGCTCCGGCCCCGCAGTATACAGGCTTGCCCCTCGGCCGGGAAGTAGGCGAAGGGAGGGCGCGGGACTAGCCGCGCACGGGCGGGGAAGGGTGCGGCAAGTGGCCCAACAGGCGCAACACGAGCAGCGCGGTGAGCGGAATGAAGATCAGCAGGCCGGTCATGCCCAATTGCGCTTCGCCGATCCAAAAGGTCACGCCGAGATTGAAGGCCAGCACGCCGTAATACAGGCCGACGCCGAGGAACACGTTGCCGGTCATGACGGTGTCGTCACCGTCCAGGTGTCCGCGTGCCGGCGACAGTTGGCGATCGAAGAAGAAATAGGCTGCGAGGGCGATCAGTCCGACGACCGCCCAGCCGACGAAATTGGCGATGGGCACGCCGTAATACACGCCGGGGTCCGGGTAATAATAGATCTTGCCGAGGAACCAGCGCTCGCCGCGCAAGGCGACGGGATCGATGATGATGTCGATGAAAGTGAAAAACAGCACCGTCAGCTTGAGCACCGGCCACGACGTGCGGGCCCGGCCCGTGAAGAGGAGGGCCGGCCACGTGTGTCGCCGCAACACCTTGACGGGCGCGGCGGCTTCTGCCCCGCGGGCCGGCAGGAGGTAGAAGAGCGCCAGGCAATAGCTGGCGAAGAGCAGGAACGTGAACGACAGCGAATCGAAGAAGGGCACGCCGAAGATGAACAGTTCCCGGTCGGCCGTCGAGTTCGTGTAGAAATACCAGCCGAAGGGAATGCCGGTGCGGATCGACGAGGCTTCGCAGGCGAAGGCCGTGAACCAGGTGACGAGGAAAAATAACCCGGTGCGTCGCCAGCCCAGGAGCCGCTGGGAGCAGAAGAGGAACGCGGCCATGAAGACGAACACGTAGGGACGGAGCGTCAGCGTGCCGAGCAGTAGCGAAAAGACGTCCACGGGGCCTCCGCGCGAGGGGCATCCGGTCGCGGCAGTCTTACCATATTGGGCGGCCTCGGCGTAGGCCGGGGTCGAACGGCGCAGATCTCGCCGGGTGACAGGGGCCGTCGGCCATTCGGGTCGGTCCGGTCACGAGCCGGACGGGGAAGTGCCGAAATATTCCTGGCGGCTCACCGCTACGTCGGAGACGAACATGACGCCGGAGTGCCGATCGAACAGTGGCCTCAGTCCCGCCAGGATCGGCTCCACCTTGTCCGGCGGCACCACCGCCAGGATCATGACCTGGCTTTCCTGCTCGCTGAACATGAAATGGGCTTCGTGCACGCCGTGATGCCCCTTGCCGGAAATGTTGCCGATGATCGTGTAGCCGCTGGCCTTGACTCGGTCCAACAGATCCGTCACGAAGGCGCGGTGTTCGCCCGAGACGATCACCCGGACTTCCTTCATCGGGTGCAGCGTCAATCCACCCATGTCCCGTTCTCCTTTCCCCTGTTCTGCCCCATGTTAGGCGTCGGTCCGTTCGACGGGCGCCCAGTCTCCGGACGGCCGGTATCGATATAATGCCCCCTCCTCCGGCTCCAGCGCAACCAGGTGCACCCACTCGTTGCGGTAGAAGTGTCGCAGGACCTCGTGCCGCGCGATCAGCGCGTCGATGCGCGCCCGTGGCGCCTCGACGATCGTCACGAGCCGCATCGGTTCGTGGTAGGGCATCTCGCCGTTCATCACGGTTTGTCGTGCCAGCCCCAGCCGCAGGTCGCTCCAGGGGCCGGACATGATGCCGAGCCGGCCGACGACGTTGTGGTAAATCTTGCTGCCGCTCCCGTACACCTCGTTGTCCACGGTGGAAAAATAATGCTCCATGTTGATCCATTGCGCCACGACTTGGGGCGCGGTCAGCAGTACTTCGAGCAGTCGATTGTTCGGATCTTCGCGATAGTCGTAGGAGTGGAGGAAGACGCGTCCCGCCAGATCCGTCCCCTTCGTCAAGGCCCGCCGCCCGATCAGGAACGCGGTGTTGCCCGAGAGGCCCCACTCGGGCCGCACTTGGCTCCAATCCACGCTCCGACGGCGCACGTGCGCATCCGCGCGCGCGCCGTCGAGCCCCTGCGGCGCGTCGGGAAATCGCTCGCACCGTTCTAGGCTCGTGAGCTCGGCCGCCGCGTCGAGATCGTCTTGCAGCCGAGCCAAGTCCGCGCGATGCGTCGGCGGCACGTCCTCCAGGTCGAAGAGCTGCACGCGATCGGTCGTCGTATCCATCTGGCCGGCCAGGAAATGCGTGTCGGACGGGATGTCGAGACCGTTCTTGGCCAGCCGTTCCCGTACACGCGGGTTGTTCGCCATCATGGCCAGCGTGCGGGCGTTGGGCTTGCCTTCGTTGCCGCCGCACGCGCCGCAATCCAAGGCCGACTCGTAGGGGTTGTTCTCCGAGGTGCTGCCGTGCGCGCAGAAGAGCACGAGCCGCGCGAAATGTTGTGTGAGCCCCATCATGCGCAGGGCCGTATCCACCGTCAGCGCCTGCTCGTCGAGCGTGAAGCCGGTCCTGGTGATCCGTTCCTTGTGGCGGAAGGCGGCCCGCTCGTTGAGGTCGTACTCCCGCCGCAAGGTAGCCACGAAGGCCTCGACGGCTTCCGGCGAGAGTCCCGCCCGCGCCGCCTCGTCGAGGGCCGGCGGCTTCGGGCCGCCCGGCCCCGCCAGGGCGCGCTGCCGCAGGGTCTCGACGAGCGCCGGCGTGATGCGGGCGCGGCGCAAGCCAAGCCGTTCTCGCAGCGCTGTTCGAACGAGCGCCTGTTGTTCGGACTCGAGCATCGCCGCCATCTCGGCCGGCGCCAGCTTGTCCACGGTCAAGGTGGTGGCGAGCGCCGGCACGAACAGACGCCGCAGCCAGGACGCCCACCGTTGGTAGAGCGACGGGAGGAGCGTCTTGCCGAAAATCGGCAGGCCATAAAACCAGCCCAGCGATTCGACCATCACGTAGGGCGTCACCACGTTTTCTTTCAAATCGTGCAACAACGTGTGTCCGGCATGAAGCCATTTGGCGCGGACTTCGTGTTTGGACACCGTCTGGTCGAGATAGCTCCGCGGGACCTCCCGCACCTCGTTTTTCGCCCGCATGATCACCGGAAACTGCTCGGTGTCGTGCTCCTTGCCCCAGGCTCGATAGCGGATGAAGGCGGCGAAAAAGCCGGCGAAACCGTAGGTCTCGTGCGCGCCGATCGACTCGAGATGCCGCCGGAACGGCTCGGAGCGCACGTCGATACAGTAGACCGACTGAGACGCAGGACGGGCGGGCGCCGCGCGGCCGGTGTCGGCGGGCCGTATGCGGAGCTGTCCCAGCAAGCGCTCCTGGTAGCCGGCTTCGAAGGCCTTGAGCCAAACCGGACCGTGGGCCGATTCGGGAAAGGTTTCGATCCAGCCGACGATGCGTTTCACGTCCGCCGGGACGCAGGCGAGCAGGTGACTTGCCTCGACGTCCAACGCACGGGCCAGCGCCAACAACTTGCGCGCCATCCCGCGTCGCGCCGCAGCATGCTGGCGCGGGACTACGTCGGCCTCGTACCGCGCGAGCACCGTCTTCCAGCCGTTGCCTTTTTGATGGGCCAGTCGGTCGACTTCCTCGGCGTAGAGGGCGGGCAAGCGGCCGGCGACTCGCTGCTTGCGCAGATAATATTCTTCGGCATGGTCGCGCATGTAGGCCGTGATCGTGTCGTAGCGCCCGTCGATGCCGAGTTCTGCTCGGCAAGATTGTTGGACCAATTCGCGGGCATACCACAGGCGGATGGCCAGAAACTTCACGAGGCCGGCCGGATAGGCCTGCTGCCAGGGGTAGGTCCGTTCCTCTCCGCGCCATTTGATGAACCCGGCCCAGCCCGGCAGGGCGGTCAATTGGAGCGAAAGATAGTCCTGCCGCAGCGCGGCGGGAATGCCGAGCGCGTCCAAACTCTCCAGCAAGGCGTCTTCCGGTTCGTCGGGGAGGTGCGAGATTTTTCGGCGGCTGTCCGCAATGCCGCACGGCGACCATTCCTGCGCGGCGAGACGTTTCCACGCTCCGTACAACCCTCGTTCCCGGTCCGGCATGGGCCAGGTGGCATGGCCCTCGTCCAGGAAGGCCTCGCACCATTTGATCATCTGATCGTTGATCTGCCGGACGATCTGGGTGCCGAGCGTGTCGTCGCACCAGTGCGAGAGCGTCAGCCAACGCCCCACGGCCGCTTCGTCGGCGGTCGCAACCGCGCGAACCCGCTCGGACACGTCCGGGAAGGTCATGACGGAGTCGAGCTTGGCCGCCAGTCGGTCGAGCAGCTCGTGCGAAGGGTCGGGCAACTGGGCGTCGAGCGGCTCGAGGGTGGGCGCGCACAATCCCTCTGTCAAACAGGCGCGCAGGACCATGCTGTGCGTGACGGCGCGTGAGCCGAGGGCGACCTGCTCCTCCCGCACGAGCGGTTGCAACGCGGCATCGAGATGACGGTCGGCAATGCGGCCGGACGCGAGGTACGTCCGATACAGGTGGCTGGGAAGGTAGCCCCTGCCGCCCATGAATTGTTCGCCGCGCCGGACGGCTTCGTCGAACGAGAGATATTCGAGGCTGTGGAGCGGATTGTGGTGAACAAAGGTCCGCATCGGCCAGTATTGCGCGATGACTTCCCCCGCGAGGCGGACCACTCCGCGCAGCTCCATCCGTCGCGATTCGAGATCGAGCGGGCGGTCTATCGGTTCCATGCGCCGCTCCTTGCGGGTGAATCCGTGACGACACCGGCGACGTGGGCGGCCTGGTCGGGCGCGAAGAGGCTGGTCGGCGCCAGTCCCAGCGCCAACAGCGTCAGCACGAGGAGCGCCAGCGAGACCAATTCCGTCACGAGCAGATCGGTATAGCGCAAGTCCGGCCGCCGCATGCCGAACAGCAGCCGTTGCGCCAGTTGCATGATGTACCAGGAGGCGGCCAGCCAGGCGAGCAGGACGATGAGCAGGCCGGCCGCGGACGGGATCGGCGCGGTCAACAACAACCCCATGAATCCGGCGAAGACGCCGAAGGGCGGGAGGCCCATCGCGGCCAACGCCAGCAGCGAGAGCAGGACGGCATACCGCGGCATGGTCGAGGCCAGACCGCTGATCGCCTGGGGATCGACGTCGTCGCCGTATCGGGTGCGCACGACCTGCCAGGCGATCAGCAGCCCGCTCGTCGCCAGGCCGACCGCTATGGCCAGCGTGGCGGCCCGTGGCGTCGCCGTGCGCGCGGCGGCGGCAAACCACCAGAGCGTCGAAAAAAACGACAGGCTGCCGTAGGCCAGCAAGAGTCGCACGCGCGATTGCACCAGCGCTCTCACCGCGCCGTAGAAGGCTCCCGCCAGCGCCAAGAGGCTTGCCGTGCAGACGACGGTGTCCGGCGCCGTCGGGATGGCCGTCGCCAGTCCGTGCAGGCCGAGGACCGGGAGCAGCACTGCGATGAACGACGGCAGGCCGCCCGGCAGTCTGGTCAGCGCCGTGACGTAGCCGTTATGCAGGGGCACGAGCGGCAACAGGACGGCGCAGGTCAAGAGGAAAGCCGTCGAGGCGAGCGGCGGACCGGTCAGGAACGAAAGGCCGAGACAGGCCAGACCCCCGCCGAACGAGCCGATGCCCCACCACGAGATAGGCCAGAGGGCTGTGTGGTGGCGAAACAGCAGGGCGAGCAGGAGGGCCAAGAGCGCCGCCAGGCAGGCGCGGCCCGGCATCTCGCCGTCGGCGAAGGCGCCAATCCCCAGACCCAGGCAGACCAAGGTCATGATCCACGGAGCCCGCTGGTCCTTGTGCGCCGGCTGGCCGAGTATCGAGACGGCGGCGGCCAGCGGCAGCAGGTAGAGCGGCAAGAGCCCTTCGGGCGGGGTGGCGAGCCAGCCGGAGACGCTCGCTACCGATCCGAGGCTGAGAACGGCCCACACGAGCGCCGACCATTGTACGCGGGCGGGATTCGACCAGAAGGCGAGGCAGGCCAATGCGCCCAGGAGCGGGAGGCCGGCCAAAAGCCAGGGCGCGAGCGCGGTGTGTGTCATTGCGACCATCCCCGTTCGCGCTTGTCGAAACGATGGATCAGCCGGGCTGCGGCCTGATCGAGCAGGTGATACAGCTCATCCGCGTACAGCCGGTTTATGAACAACACATAGAGCTTCATCCGCACACGCTCGATCCACGCCGGCGTCCACACGGTGCGTCCGTGGGCGCGCATGTAGAGGTAGGCCCAACTGAGCACCGTCAACACGGTGGCCGCGAGGACGATGAGGTCGAAGAGCCAATCGGGCAGGTCCGCGGCCTGGAAGTAGGCGGCGACGTCCGCCGGGTTGGGATACAAGAAGGCGGTGAAGGCCTCGACGGCGAAGAGATAGACGAACACGACGAACAAGAGCGTCAGCAACATGGCCGCCGACACTTTCCACGAGGCGACGGCGCGCAGCCGCGTGAGCGTGAGAATCGCTTGCGACGACGTGATCCAAATGAAGAAGAGGAAAATGACGGTGCCTTGGGATTCCAAGAGGGGAATGTGCAGGATGCCGTGCGTGATCAGCAGAATCAGCAGGGGGATCACCAGCGTGGTCACGAATCCGGTGGTCCAGGTCAAGCGGGAGAAGCCGGCTTCCTCGGCCTGGTGGTCCGTGTGGGGAACGTGCGGCTCCAGCCGCGCGTTGTGGATGACGTTGCCGCAATTCAAGAAGACCGTCGCCTTGAACAGGCCGTGCGCGATCAAGTGGAACACGGCGAGGGCAAAGGCGCCCAGTCCGCATTCCATGATCATGTAGCCCATCTGGCCGATGGTGGAGAAGCCGAGCGTTTTCTTGATGTCGTTCTGCGCCAGCATCGTGGAGGCGCCGAGGATGGCGGTCAGCGTGCCGATCACGAAGGCGACGTGCAGCGTGGCCGGGCTCATGCCGAAGAGCGGCGCCAGGCGGTTGATGAGGAAGCCGCCGGCATTGATGATGCCCGCGTGCAGGAGGGCGTGCACCGGCGTCGGGGCGAACAGCGACCCCGGCAGCCACAGGTGCAGGGGCACCTGCGCCGACTTGCCCATTGCGCCGACGAACATCAGCAGTGTGACGGCCGTGACGGCGCTGATTTCCAGTCCGGGCCACAGCGAGAGCGTCAGCGGAGTTTCGGCGGCCCGCGCGAAGAGTTCGTGGAACTCGAGCGTGCCGTAGCATTGATACGCCAGGATAATCCCCGCCAGAAACGCCGTGTCGGCGACTCGCAAGAGCGAGAAGGTTTTGAAGGCTCCCGCCAGCGTGGCGGCGTGACCGTGGTTGTGCGCCAGCAGGTAGAGCAAGTAGCTCAGGATTTGCCAAAAGAGAAACAGCATCATGAGGTTCGAACTGGAGACCATGCAGATCAGGACGAAGTCCGTCAGGCAAATCATCGCCAGATACCGCCGCATGTGGCGGTCCTGGTACATATAGCGCGTCGAGTATCCGTAGATGATGACGCTGACGCCGGTGATGAGCGTCATCATGACCGCGCTCAACCGATCGATGTAAAACCCGATGGGGATGACGAACGATGCGATGGAGGCGGGGGCGTAGAACCGAATCGCGATGGGCTCCGTGGACGACACGAAAACAAGCGTGCCGACGGCGCCGAGGAAGGCCGCGCCGACCGGATAGGCTGCGGCTCGCGCGCGGGCCAGTCGTGAGGCGTCGGACCCGACCACCACGATGCAGGCGGCGATCAGCAGCAGCAGTGGAACGAGAAGCACGGGCAGCATGGGGGCCTCACGATACCTGTTCCGGGGTACGCTTGTCGATGCGCCGAATGGCGGACCGCAGGACAGCCCCGATCGTCTGCATGCCGTGATCCACGTACAGGCGGTTCAAGAGCAGGATGTAGAGCCGGAGCCGCAGGCCGTCGAGCCAGGCCGGCGTCCGGACCGTGCGCCCGTGCGCCCGCATGTAGAGATAGCACCAGCCGAGCGCGATCGAGAGCGTCGCTGTCACGACCATGGCGTCAAAGAGCCCGCGCGGCAGCGCCGCGGCGTCGAAATACGAGGCGGCCTCGCCGGGGTTCGGGTAGAGGAACGCCGTGAACGATTCGACGGCGAAGAGATAGACGAACACGACGAACAAGAGCGTCAGCAGCATGGTCGCCGACACTTTCCACGAGGCGACGGCGCGCAGTCGCGTGAGCGTGAGGATCGCCTGGGACGACGTGACCCAGATGAAAAACAAAAAGATCGCGGTGCCCTGTGATTCGAGCAACGGGATGTGCAAGGCTCCGTGGGTCGCCAGCAAAATCACCAGCGGCAGCAGGAGGGTGGTCAGAAATCCCGTGGCCCACGTGAGACAAGACCGATCGTGTTCCTCGGCGGCCTGTTCCGCGTGAGGCGAGGCGGGCTCCAGGCGGGCCTTGTGGATGACGTTGCCGCAATTCAAGAAGACCGTCGCCTTGAACAGGCCGTGCGCGATCAAGTGGAACACGGCGAGCGAAAAGGCGCCCAGTCCGCATTCCATGATCATGTAGCCCATCTGGCCGATCGTCGAAAACCCGAGCATGTTCTTGATGTCGTTCTGCACCAGCATCATGGAGGCGCCGAGGATGGCGGTCAGCGTACCGACCACGAGGGCGACGTGCAGCGTGGTCGGGCTCATGCCGAAGAGCGGCGCCAGGCGGTTGATGAGGAAGCCGCCGGCGTTGATGATGCCCGCGTGCAGGAGCGCCGTCACGGGCGTCGGGGCGTAGAGATAACGGGGCAGCCAGATGTGGAGGGGGAATTGCGCGGACTTGCTCATCCCGCCGAGGAGCAGGAGCAAGGTGACCGTCGTAGCCCCGTCGAACTCGATGCCCGGCACGGGAGAGACCGTGGGCGTGGAGCGGGCCGCCGCCGCGAACAGATCGGGAAATTCCAGCGTACCGTAGAGCGCATAGGCCAGTCCGATCCCGCCCAGAAACGCCATGTCCCCCACCCGCAAGAGCGTGAACGTGCGAAAGGCGCTTTGCAAGGTCTCGGCGTGGGCGTGGTTGTGGATCAGGAGATAGAGCAAGTAGCCGAGCAGTTGCCAGAACACGAAGAGCATCACGAGGTTCGCGCTCGACACCATGCAGAGCAGCACGAAAATGGTCACCGTGATCAAGGCGAGATACCGTCGTTCGTGGGCATCTTGATACATATAATCGAGAGAATAAGCGTAGATGATCGTGCCGATGCCGGAAATCAGCACCATCATGACCGCGCTGAGGCGATCGACGTAGAGCCCCAATGGGACGGCGAGCGAGGCGGCCGAAGCCGGGTCGTAAAGCCGGAAGACGATCGGGCCCTGCGCGGACACGATGCCGAGCGTGGCGATGGTGCCGGCGAAGGCCGCCCCGATCGGCCAGGCCGCGAGCTTGGCGCGCGCGTGGCGGGTCGTCTCACTGCCGACGACGACCAGGAGCGTCGCCATCAGCGGCAGCAGCGGGACCAAGAGAACCAGGGCCATGCTCACCTCTGCGTCGGGGCACAAAAAAAGCCAGCCGGCGCGCTCGGTCATGTCTGGCATGGCCGAGTCTGCCGGCTGGCTTGCACTGTATGCCGGCCTCCTCGACGAGGACACCGGCTACCCTACCGCCGTTTCGAATGGAATCTATCGCACGTGGGGCCGCCCGTCTGATGCGAGAGAACGGCGGCCCCCTCGTTTGCAATTTATTGGAGCGGTATCATACCATTCGCGCCGGAAAACACAATCTGTCATTGGACTCAAGCCGGCTGGGTCTTTCGGGCCTGCCGCATGGGACATCGAGGCCTGTGAAAAACGGTCAGACCAAGGGCGAAGCGGAAAGCGCCATCCGCAACGCCGTCATCAAGTTCGAGCAGGAATTCATGGGCCGGGGGCCCGAGGACGTCAAGGCCTTCATCATCAAGGACATCGTGCTGGTCCGCCTGAAGGGCGTGTTGACGCCGGCCGAGCGGCAATTGGCCAAGACGGCGGACGGCGTCGAAATGGTCCGGCGGTTGCGGCAGAATCTGATCGCCCAGGGGCGGGAGAAACTCTGTCAGCAGATCGACGACATTGCCGGGACAAAAACGATCGGCCTCTTCACGGACATCGACACCCAGATCGGCGAACGGATCATCGTGTTCACGCTGGATCGGGACATCGAATCGACCTTCGTCTAGCCCCCGTCTCCGCCGGCTCGCCTTCTCGTTCGCTAGGCGTAGCCGTGGTCGCGGAACCACCGCACGGCCTTCTCTAACGCGACTTCCACCGGCGTTTGCGGCAGCCCCAACTCGCGGATCGCTTTGCTCGAATCGTAGTGCATCGTGTACTTGGCCATCTTGACCCCTTCGAGGGGAATGCGCGGCGGCTTGTGCGTGACGTGGTTCGCCAGCCACAGGTTGGCATGGGCGAGGGGGACGATGGCCTGCCAGGGCAATTTCACCCGCGGCGCCCGGACGCCGGTGAGCCGCTCCAGGATGCCGAAGACTTCCCGCAAGGTCAGGTTCCGGTTGCCCAGGATGTAGCGCTCGCCCGCCCGGCCCTTCTCCATAGCTTGAAGATGTCCCGTCGCCACGTCGTCCACGTCGATGAGGTTCATGCCCGTTTCGATGTAGGCCCACATACGGCCCTTCATATAATCCACGACGATCTGCCCCGTCGGCGTCGGCTTGATGTCCCGTTCGCCGACCGGCGCGCTCGGGTTGACGATGACGACCGGCAGGCCGGCGCGGGCGAGTTTCAGGACCTCCTGCTCGGCGAGGTACTTCGACCGTTTGTAGTCGCCGGCCATCTGCGCGAGCGACACGGGCGTTTCCTCCGTGCCCGGGCCGCCGCCCTCGGGAAGGCCGATGGCGCCGATCGTGCTCGTGTAGACGATCCGCTCGACGCCGACCTCGCGGGCGACTTCCAACAAGGTGCGCGTGCCGTCCACGTTGACGCGATAGAAGATGGACGGGTCCTGCGCCCAGAGAGCATAGTGAGCAGCCACGTGGTAGAGGTGGCGGCAGCCGGTTAGCGCGCAGCGCAGCGAGTCGCGATCGCATAGGTCTCCGTGGACTCGTTCGACCGCGAGGCCGTCCAAATTGCGCAGATCGGCGTTGGGACGGACGAGAACGCGGACCGCCGAGCCGGATGCGGCCACCGCACGCGCGACGGCCGCGCCGACGAAGCCGGTCGCACCGGTGACCAAGGCGGTCATGGCTAGTTTTTCCGTGCGGTGATGTAGCGGGCGATCTCGCGCAAGGGATCGGCGCTCGGACCGAAGGAGGCGAGATGCGCGATGGCCCGGTCGCGCACGTGATCGGCCAGGGCCTTGGCCCCGTCGACGCCGTAGAACGTGGGGTAGGTTTTTTTGCCCCGCTGGGCGTCGGTGTTGGCGTTTTTGCCCAACTCTTCCCTCGTGCCGGTCACGTTCAAGACGTCGTCGGCGATCTGGAAGGCCAAGCCGATGTCCTCGCCGTAGCCGGTCAGGGCGTCCAGTTGCTCGGGCGTCGCGTTCGCGACGATCGCGCCCATGCGCGCCGCCGCGCGAATCAGCATGCCGGTCTTGTGTTTGTGGATGTTCTGGAGCGTCGCCAGGTCGATGTCCTGGTTCTCCGCTTGGATGTCGAAGACCTGCCCGCCGACCATGCCGAGATTGCCGGAGCCGACGGCCAATTCGTGGATCAGCCGGACCTGCTGCGCCGGCGCGAGGCCGTCCAGAAGGTCCTCGCGGCTGCACAAGTCGAAGGCGAGCGTGAGCAGGGCATCGCCCGCGAGAATCGCCATGGCCTCGCCGTAAACTTTGTGGTTGGTCAATTTGCCGCGCCGATAGTCGTCGTTGTCCATCGCCGGCAGGTCGTCGTGGATCAAGGAATAGGTGTGGATCAGTTCGAGCGACGAGGCGACGGGGACGACGGCCTTGGAGGCCGTGCCGACCGCGTCGGCTGCGGCGATGGCCAGGATCGGCCGGACGCGTTTGCCACCCGCGAACAGGCTGTAGCGTACGCTGTCGTGGAGCGTCGCCGGAGGCGTCGTGGCCGCCGGAATGAAGGACTCCAGGAACCGGTCCACGTCCTGGCGCTTGTCTTCCAGATACTGTCGGATGTCCATGAAAGGGGCGATCCTGCGGGTGTGGGACTTGTTGGCGCGTGAGAGTACCAAAGGGTTTCCGAGGGTGTCAAACCGCGCGCCGGCTTGCGGAGTGAGTGCCTTGTAATTGGGCGCGGGGCTTTGCTAGACTCCGCCGCCATGAGCATCCGGAAAGGCGGCGGGGACTGGGAGCCGATGCTGCTCGGGATCGAGCCGCGGACCTGCGCCGTCTGCACCAAGGGGCTCTACCGCGACACCACGCTCTTCCGCGGCGGCTGGTCCCGCTGCACCGTCTGCGATCAGTTCGTCCATTATAGCTGCCTGGCTCCCGGCAAAGTGTCCTTCCTCAAACGGCGTCCTCGTGTCTGCAAGGCCTGCGCGCAAGGCGGCGCGCGGTCGGCGCAAAGCCCCGGCGTCACCGAACGCCGCGCGGTCGGGGGATGAACACCTCGGATCGGGCCGAGCCGTCTCCTGCGCCGTCGCCCCTCGATCATCCCCTCTGGCATTCGCGCTTCTCGGAAGCCGTCCGCTTGATCGTGGCGCCCCTGATCACGCTCTGGAGCGGATTTTTCACCGCCGAATTCCTCCTCAGCGGCTACTACACCTGGCCGCGCACGAGCCGCGTCCTAGCCCTGACCTTGACCGTGGCGATCCTGTCCTACGAATTCCTCTACAAGGAGCAGCGGTCCCGTCAGGTGCCGCCGGCGCACGGCCGCGCCTTGCGAGCGGTGCTCCTGTCGTGCCTGGCGCCCTACGGCATCGGGTTTGCGGCCTTCCTGATGATCGTGCTTGTCCGTCACTAGCGCGGAGGCGGAGTCGTGGCGTCGATCGCCAAAAGCGGGGCGTTCTTGCAACAGTGCTTCTCCGTGCATCCCCGCTGTTTGGAAGTGAAGCGATGCCAGCCTGCGACGGTGCTGCTGCAGTGCACCTCGTGCCGATTCGTCCATCGCATCGCGGTCGAGAGGATCGAGACGCGGGCCTCGCACGTCGATGCGGTAGCGGAACGAGACGAGCCGCCGGGGGGCGATCGGTTGACGCAGTGTGTGGACCAGCACCGGCACGATCTCGCCATTCGCGCGATGGACGTTCTGGAGGATTTCGTCGGCCTGCGCTGCGCGGCTTGCCGGCGGCTGTTCGATCTCCGCGCGACCGCCTTCGAAACCGAACAACGCGGATGAGGGCGCCGCGATCGGATCGCGGGGCGCTGCTGACGCCGGACGAACTCCGGCTGATCGCCGACGCGACGTTTTTCCCGGCCAAGGCCCGCATCATGGCGAAGGTGCGGGGAATGCTGGAGGGCGTTCACGAGGCCTTGAAGCCGGAAGCGGCCGGCGCGGCGCTTCTGACGCCCGAGGGATTCGATCCGGCCAAGTACCAACTCGTCAAGGGCGAGCATCTCGAAGACTTTCCCTATCAATATCTCGATTTTCCCAAACACTTCGTCGGCGACGACAAATTCACGTTCCGCTCGCTCTTCTGGTGGGGGCACGGCTTCGTGTTCGCCCTGCTGCTGGAGGGGACGCATCTGCCGCAATACAAGCGGCACCTGATCAATCGGTTCCATCAAGTGGCGGGCCGAGGGCTCTGCCTCAGTCTGGCGCCGACCCTGTGGGAATGGAAAGAGGGAGAAGGGTACACGCTCCCGCTGACGCACGACCGCAAGCCCGAAGCCTCGGCCGTCTTGAGCGGCCGCCGGGCGGTGAAACTTGCGCGCTATCTCCGGCCGGACGATCCTCTGGTGGCGGACGGGGCCTTGCCGACGGTGGCGCGGGAGACCTTCCGATCGCTCCTGCCGGTCATCGCGCCGTAACGGTTGCGGAATCGCGGTGGAATCCCCCTGGGTCATCCGGTACACTCGCGGCATGGAGTGGCAGTGGGGCATCGGGCTCTGGGGGCTCTTGGCTATCGCGGTCGGTATACTGGCGGCGCGGGGATTCGGGCGGTCGGGAATCGGGTGGTTCCTGCTGGCGTCCCTGTTGTCGCCGTTGGTCGGGTTGCTGCTCTTCGTGTTGCCCGCCAAAAGCCGGCCTTGTCCCTTTTGCGCCGAGCCGATCAAGCCGGCCGCCGTGGTCTGCCGCTATTGCAACCGGGAAGTTGCGCCGGCGGAGCCAGCCAATTTACCGATGGCGACGCGCCTTCTCCTCGTCGTGTTGGTCCTCGGTGTGATGGCTGCGTCGCTCTCGCGGTGCGAATTACGTAACGTCTGGTGGGATCGGTCCCCTCTCGGCGAAGGGCAGCCGGTCTGACGATAAGGACACCCAGTTGAACGAGGAGCGAACGCCATGCATGTGCTGAAGCTGAGTCGCAGGAGCGATGGGGCTACGCGAGTTCCGACAAGGACGATGATGCAGTGCCTGGGCATGGTGATGATGGGAGTGAGTCTGTGGCTCGCCGGCTGCGCCGGCACGGGGGAGACGGTGTCATTGTCGTTGCGCGCCATGCCGCCGACCCAGGCCGAAACGGCGCCGGCCGCGCCACCGGAAAAAGTCCTGGTTCTCATCCCCTTCGAGGATGCGCGCGAGGACAAGGGCCCGCTCGGGGTCCGTACGCACCTCGGCGGGGGCGTGACACACTTCGACGTGCTCGGTGGCGCGCCGGGAACGGCACTGGCCCGTGCCTTGGCCGATCATTTGGCGCGCAAGGGCCGCTGGGTGATCGTCGGCGGCGCGGACGCGGCGGCCAAGGCCTCGGGATCCGGCGCGGCGGCGCCGCAGGCCGACGTGACACTCGCGGGGCGGCTGCAAGGCCTGTCCGTCCATGCCAAGAGCCGTTTCGGATCGACGGTGATTACGGCGCGAATGAAAATCCAGGTCGTCGCCACGAATGTGTCGGACGGCAGCCAGGTGCGGCTGTCGCGGGAAGGCGAGCAGTCGCAGACGGTCTTCTGGTTTCTGCACGACGACGTGCAGACGGTGCTGGACGGGCTCGTCACGGACGTGTTCGAGCAGTTGCTGACCAATGTCGCGGTCGACGGGCGCAATTGGGTCATCAAATCCTGACCGATGCTCCGAGGATCGACGAGCGATTCGGCCGATGCGTGAACGGCGGTGGGAATCGCCGGCGCGGCTGACCTTTGCCGAGGTGCTGGCGGTGGGCGAGCGGCTCGGCCGCCTGGGCTTGCAGCCGGCCCATCCGGCCAGGGATGTGATCTGTTACATCGAGGAATGGCTGGTCGACGAACCGGAAGCCATCGACCAGCTCGACCCCTGGGCGACGGAGGACGTGACGCTGGTCCATGTCCGCGAAGGGTGGAACGGCGATTTCTTCCTGCTGGCCGGCGCCTACCACACGGTCTATCAGCGGCACCAGTCGGTCGGCACCTACTGCTCCGTGTCCCACCCCTGGCACCTTCGCCATCCCTTCCGTTTTCACCTGCCCCGCGCCATGTTCTGGGTCGGGTTTCGCCATACCCATGCCTTCATCCGCGTGCGGCTTCAGACGGCCGAGGTCATCACGCCAGGCGAAACGCGTGGCGACGGCGACCGGGATGTGTGGCTGGACGAACGCCGCCGGATTTTTCTCGACGTGGCGGCCCTCTTGGGCGTGCCGGTCGAGGCGGAGCTGCAGAAGGGGCACGTGGTCCTCTCGGCGGCGGATCGGGCGAGCCCCTTCTTTTGTTCCTGGCCGGACGCCTTCGGCCCCTGCCAATTCGAATACAACAGCGCCGATCCCTTCGAATTTCTCGTGCCGGCCTCCCGGCTGGCCGCGACTTGCAACGGTGTGCCGGCCACGGTCCGCGCCTATTTGACCGGCTATACGGAATCGGCCCTGCACGAATTTCGCGAGACGGGCCCAGGCCCCCTCAATTTGGCCTATCGCTGCTCGGCCCATTGCCCCTTGGACGAGTTGCCGGACATTCTCGAAGCCATCGCGCCGGCCGGCCGGCTCTATGCGACCCTCTGCGAATTTCAGCCGCACGGCCTCTTGGCCCGCGGGGACGAAGCCTCGGCCATCATCGGCATCGTCGGGGCAGACGGCGCCTTTCAGATCGAAGCGCGGCTGAACCGCGCGCCGTTGCCGGACGCCGACATGCCCGGGTGGCTCGAATCGTTGCTGGGGTTTCCCATGACCTACGCGCCGCTGCCGCCGTTCGTCTGATTGCACGCATGATGCCGCCGTTTCGTCTCCCGCAACCCGTCGCGCAAGCCGTGGCGCGAGCCGTCGCCCACCCCTTCGCGCCGGCGGGGTTTTTCTTTGCCGGCGTCACGTGGGATGCCGTCACCCTGACGGAGATCGACTATTGGTTGGACGACGTCATCCTGCTCGCCTATTTCGTCGTGGTCGGCGCGCTGATCGTACTGACGGCGCGGGCCGGCCACGGGCCACGGCACGCCGGTGCCGTCGAGGCGCTGGGGCAGCCGACACCCGGGTCCTGGGAAAGCCGGGCGCGACCCTACTATCCCGCCGTCATACATTTTTTCATGGGCAGCCTCTTCAGCGCGCAATCGATCTTTTACCTGCACAGCGCCTCCTTGAGCACCACGTCCGTCTTCTTGGTCATGCTGGTGGGGTTGTTGGTGACGAACGAATTTCTCTTGGAGCGAGTCTATGGCCTGCACGTCTTGATCGCGCTCTATACCGTCGTCTGCTTCAGCTTCGTGACCTTCATGCTGCCGGTGATGACCGGGCGTTTGAACACGGCGATCTTTTTGCTGGGCGCGGTCCTGACCGTCGGCATCGCCCTGGGCCTCGTGCATCTGGTACACCTGCGGAATCCCGATCGGTCGTGGCGCCAGACCGTCCTTGCCGGATGGCCGGCGCCGGCGTTGGTCGGCATCCTGGTCGGCTTTTATTTTCTTAACTGGATTCCGCCCGTGCCCCTTTCGCTTAAATCCGGCGGGCTCTACCATCAGGTCACGAAACGGGACGGGGCCTACGAACTCCAGTTCGAACGGAGCGCCTGGTACCAGTTCTGGAAACGGTCCGACGATCCGTTTCACGGCGAAGGCCCGGCCTATTGCTTTACCGCCGTCTATGCGCCGCTGCGCCTTCATGGGACGATCTACCATCGCTGGCAACGTCGGCAGCCGAACGGCGAGTTTGTGCAGACCGATCGGATCGGCATGGCGATTGCCGGCGGACGGGAAGGCGGGTATCGGGGCTATACGGTCAAGCAGCGGCTCGATCCCGGCGATTGGCGGGTGGACGTGGAGACGGCGGAGGGCCGCCTGATCGGCCGCGTGAGCGTCCGCGTCGAGCCGGCCGCCGGCCCGCTCGAATGGGCCACGATCGTCGATTAATCTTCCGAAGCCCTCCTACTGGACTCGCGCGGACACGGCCTCTATGCTGGCACAATCATGCGGTCAACGGGGAGCAAGAACGTGACGGGGCAGAGCATTCGTCGGGTGAGCCTGGTGGTCATGGCCCTGTGGGGCGCCAGCGCCGCCGTCGCATCGGCGGCGGATATTCGGACCGTTTCGGCGATGGGTGAGGCCCGTCTGGCCTCGACGGCCTCGCGCGCCGACGCGCAACGGCTGGCGTCTCTGGATGGGCACGTGGGGCTCATCGAACAGGTGGCAGCCGACGCGGAACGGTGGCCCGAGGCGCAGGCCATGCACCTGGCGCCGGTCGTCCTGCGGGCTTGTTTGCTGGGACTGATCCAAACGGTGGAGGAGCCGGCCGTGGTGCGGCACGACGACGAAACGATCCGTGTCGTCGTGGAGGTGGCGGCGAAGTTCGAGAAGGCGAAACTCCTGCGCCGCCTCGATGCGGCCTGTCGCTCGCCGCGGGTGCGGGCCGAAGTGACGGAGCTGGGGCAGGCGATCGGCCGCCGGAGGGAAGAGATGTTTCGTGCGGACCGTCCCGTCCCGGACGTGTCGGCTCACCTGGGTCGCGTCGAGGCGGACGAATTGGTGATTCGGGCCTGGATCGTCACGGGCGAGTTCGGGATGGCCCAGCCGCTCGCGCGCGACTATGCGAAGGGCTTCGCCCGCACGGCCCTGGCCCTGGATCAGACGAATGCCGCGGCCCATCGGGTGCTCGATGTCCTGTCGGCCGACGCGGGCGAGCGGGATGTGGCGCCGGGGGACAAGGAGCAGGCCGGCGGCCGGCCCGCACCGGGTCAGACGCTGGAACAACTCATGGACGCGGCGGAGGGACATCAGACCAAGGGGCTGGCGCTCTTTGCGCGCGGCGATTTCGAAGGCGCGCTGGTCGCGTTCCGCGCGGCGCTCCGTCTCACGCCCGATTCCGCGGACATCCGGACCGCTGCGGGCCGGGCCCTGTTCGCGTTGCGCGAGGCGGAGTCGGCGATCGCCGAATACCGCCTGGCGCTCCGATTGTCGCCCGAGCATCTCGACGCGCACATCCATCTGGCGCTGGCCTTGAATGCCAAGGGCGAGCGGCGCGAAGCGGAGGAACTGTTCCGCGCGGTGCTGCGCGCCAATCCCTCCTATGAACCGGCTTACGTGGGCCTGGCGACGATCCACGAGGCCAACGGCGAGCGGGAGGAGGCGATCGCGCTGCTTCGCAAGGCGGTCAAGCTGCAGCCGAACGATCCCCAGGCCCACCGCCTGCTGGCGTCGTTGTTGGAAGCCACGGGCCGGCCCCGCGAGGCCGTCAAAGAATGGCGCGAATATGTGCGGTTGACGCCGGAGACGCCGGCCAATCAGGAGAACATCCGCAAGCTCTTGGGAAAGATCCGGCTCCTGGAAGAGAAAAAATTCGAACAGAACGACCGGCCGTAAGGCCGGCGATTGTGATGTGCGTGGACTTCGTCGAGCCTCGGCGGTACGATGACCGCGCCGTCGCAGCGCGATTCGGTGAGGGTTTGAATGGCCGCTCGTGCCCGTCGTAAGCGTCTTCCCCCAATGCTCCCGATCAGTCTGCTATGCCTCGGCCTGCTCGCGCCGGGCCTCCACGCGGAAGTCCGGACCATCACCGCGACCGGCGAATACCGGATGGGCGACAACGACACCCGCACCGACGCCAAACGGCTGGCCTTGATGGACGCCAAGCGCCTCGCGCTGGAGCAGGCGGGCACCTATCTGGAAAGCGTGAGCGAGGTCAAGCATCTGCAAGTCAGTCGTGACGAGATCCGTACCTATGCGGCGGGCATTGTGGAGGTGAAGGAACAGACAGTCGGCAGCAAGATGGAGGGGGAAACCACGGTCGTGCGCGTGGATGTGACCGTGCAGATCGATACGGCGATGGTAGCCCGGCAGATCGAGGCGTTGCGCAAGAACGAGCATGCCACGGAAGAATTGCAGCAGGCCCGCGCCGAAGCCGAGCGGTTGAAGCAGGAAGTCGAAGCCAAGAACAGGGAACTTGCGGCCCTCAAATCCAAAGCCGGGGCAGAGCCCCTCTTGAAAGAGCGGGAGCAGGCGTTTGCGAGACTCGATGCGCAGGATCTCGTCGTTCGGGCCTTGCGGCCGATTGGCGCGGGAGGTGGATTTGTGGAGGGGGAGCCGTTACCCGAACAGGATCGGGCGAGCGTCAAAGCCATGCTCAAGCAGGCCGTCTCCCTGGACCCAACCAATGCCAAAGCCCATCTCGCTCTGGGGCATCTCCTCCAGGAAGAGGGTAACCACAAAGGGGCCGCACGTGAATTTCGCGAGGCGCTCCGGCTCAACCCGGATCTTGCCAGGGCCCACGCGGGTCTCGGCCGGGCCCTGCTCGCCGACGGCCGCCGCGATGATGCGGCAAGGGAATTCCGGATGTTCCTCAAGACCGTCAAGCCGACGCCGGCGAACCAGCGCCTGATCGAAAAGGTGCAGCACAAGCTTCAGGAACTGGAAGGGCCCCCGAACCACCCAGCCGGCCGCCGCCGTCCCCGCGACTTCGAGCGGTGATGGTACAACTTTAAATATGGTCTGCGGTATGGAGTGTGACACGTGAAGGTCTACATTGCTGGTGTCAGTCACTTTGATCCGCTATGTAGAGGTCGATTGCGACAATGGCTGCAATTCTTGTCCGAAAGTAATCGATCCGTTTCCTCCCCAAGCTTTTTAGCTACGGAATGGGATTCGTCGCTGTTTGCTCAGGTGAAAAAACAGCGCCCCGCGTTTGCCAAACAAATTCAGAATGAGTGGAAAGGAATCCGGCCTGATGTGCTGAAAACTCTTGAGCTATCTCTCGGCTATGAAGCCGATAGCCATCTCGACGTTTTTCCAGATGTTGAGATGCTATGGTTAGATGAGGGGCGTGATTACGATGATATTGCCGATTATGCAGAGCAAAGACTGCATATATACAAAAGGTTCCTTGGCGGAAGTTCTCTTCAGAAAGACTGTGGAAATGTTTTGGCATTGCTAGGCGATGCAGCAGAACGGGGTTCTCAGGGGTCCACAAACGGGGACGAACGCGACCAGAAATTTGCCTCTTTGATCCTGCAGAGGTTGGTTGATGATGGAGATAAATGGGCCATTGCTGTTGTAGGGGCAAATCACGCGAACGACTATCCCCAAACTATGCGGCGGTTATTCACAATAGCGTAGCCACCGCCGCTAGCGTGCGACAAATCTACAAGCGATTTGTCCACGCCACCCCTTCTCTTCTTCAAGCGGATGGAACGGATGGGCAGGAAGCGGGCGGCCTCTGCGGGGCTAATGAGGGTCGGCAGCAATCGGATTAGAGCTGCGCCCTTCCGATGGTCTTCCGGGCGCAGCGGAGAAAAGGACGATAAGAGATAGCCGGAGGACGGGAGCCGACATCGAGGCCGGCCGCGACCTGCCCGCCGTTCGCCAGCCGCTCCACGAACAGCTATGCCATCACGTGCTCTTCTTCTCTCGCTTCGACGTGTGTTGGAAGATGCACTTGGGGCAGGTGTAATGGATGTAGCGGCCCGCGCCGACCAGCCGCTTCCGCATCGGCACTTTGCACCAGGTGCAGAGGCGGTCGGGGATATCGGTCAGGGCGTCGGGGTCGGCGGGGCGGGTCGAGGCGCTGTGCGGATCGGGTGTGGCCATGCGCGGCATTCTGTCGGAGGCTTCGGAAGAATGTCAACCGAACCCGCGTCCACCTATGGGGATGTGCCAACTGGACAGACTGGCCGGCGCTTCGTTATAGTCTGCCGCCCATGGACCACCATCCGAAAACGGTCGGTGAATTTTTTCAATCCCTCGCCGCGCGCATGAACGCCGACGCGGCCGCCGACCTGTCCGCCGTCTACCAGTTCGACCTCAGCGGCGAGAACGGCGGGCAATACGTCCTGACGATCGACGGGGGCCGGTGCGACGTCCGGTCCGGCGTCCATCCGTCTCCGCACGTGACCTTGGGCCTGCCGGGCGACGACTGCATAGCGATTCTCGAAGGGCGCAAAGACCCGATGCAGGTGGCGATGTCCGGGCGGCTGCAGGTGTCGGGGGATTTGACGTTGGCGGTGATGTTGAAAGCGCTGTTCCCGTCTGTTCGGTAGCGGGCCGGGCAAACAGGCCCCCCTCCGCGTTCTCGCTTCGCTCAAAGCCTCAACGTATTAGAAGGATGCGCCCCGGCTTCTCGCTCGCTGCGGTCTTGACGGTGGCCTGTTTGCCCGGCCCGTCACCATTTTCTCCTGCGGTTCGCAGTGGCTATGCGGCGCCGGTGGCCTTGCCCTGCATGTCCGGGTCCGCCTTGCGCGGAAACTTCTGCTCCAGAATCAAATAGAGCGTCGGCACCAGGAAGAGCGTCAGCACGGTGGAGACCGATAGGCCGCCGATCACCGCGCGAGCCAGAGGGGCATTGGTCTCCCCGCCGGTGCCGAGCCCCAGCGCCATCGGCAGCAACCCGAACACGGTCGCCAGCGAGGTCATGAGGATGGGCCGCAGCCTGGTCCGCGCCGCCAGCACCACGGCCTCGCGGAGCGCGACGCCCCGCCGGCGCAGCACGTTCGTGTAGTCCACGAGCAGCACGCCGTTCGAGACGACGATGCCGAGCATCATGATCACACCCATGAACGACGTGGTGGAGAGGGTGGTGTTCGTCAGGAAGAGCATCCAGATGACGCCGGGCAGGCCCATCGGCACGGCGAACATGATGATGAAGGGGTCGAGCAGCGATTTGAACTGGGCGGCCATCACCATGTAGACGAGCATGAGCGCGAGGATGGTGGCGAAGATCAGTCCCTCGAAGGTCTCGCGCTGCTGCTGGATCTGGCCGGAAATGCGGATGCTAAATCCTTGCGGGAGCTGGATCTCCGCGAAGCGCTCCTCGAGCTCGGCGGCGATCGCGCCCAAGTCTCGCCCGGCCGGATTGGCCGTGATGTGCACCACCCGCTGGAAGTACTTTCGCTCGATCTGCACGGGGCCGGCGTTGAAATGGACCGCCGCGACGTTTTTGAGCAGCACCGGTTCGCCGGCTCTCGTCGTGAGCAGGATGTTGTCGATGTCGGTCAGGTCCTTGCGGTAGGGCTCGGCCAGCCAGGCGCTGATGTAGTACTCGTTGCCCGTCTGCGGGTCCGTGTAGATGATCGGATCGGTCTGGCCGTTGCCGTTCAACGAATACAGCACCGCGTTGGCCACGTCCGCCTCGCTGATGCCGAGGAGCGCGGCCTTTTCCCGATCCACCGTGATGTCCAGCTCCGGATAGTTCTCCTCCCGGCTCGCTTCGATATCGGCCAGGCCTTGGACCTGGTGCATGGCCGCCTCGACCTGGCGGATCACCCCGCGGCCCTTTTCCAGGTCGTACCCGTAGATTTCCACGTCCACGGCCTTCTGGGAACCGAAGCTCACCACGCGTTTGACGAGGCCCCCGGGGTCGAAGAACATCGCGACGCCCGGGAAGAGCTTCACGGCCTTGGCCCGCACCTCGTTCATGATCTGCACCTGATTGCGGGTGCGCCGGTCGGGCGGCTTCAAATAAACCGAAATCTGCGACGTATGTGGGCCGGTGTTGCGGTTGAACAGGGACGAACGGCCTTGCGTCAGGATGCCGGTGCTGGAGACGACCGTATCCAGCTCGGACGGCGGAATCGTCTCGCGGATCACCCGTTCGATCTCGGCCACCTGCTGCTCGGTCTTTTCCACACGTTGTCCGACCGGCGCCCGCAGCACGATCCGGAACTGGCTCTCGTCGGACACCGGCAGGAATTCCGTGCCGATCTTGGGCAGCAGCATGAGCGAAAGACAGAAGATCAGTAAGATGCCGAGAATAAACGTCTTGCGGTGCGCCAGGACCCACCGGAGCGCATCTTCATACCCGCGGTCCAGCGATTCGTAGCGGGAACGGCTCCATTCCATGATCACGACGAACCAGTTCGGCATGGACCGATGCGCTTCACGCTCCGGCTTGAGAAACTTGTAGCAGAGCGCCGGCGTGACGGTGCGCGAGACGAAAAATGACGTAAACAGCGCGATGGCGATCGTGACGGTCAGGGGAATCAGCAGCAGTCTCGCAATTCCCACGACGAAGAAAATCGGGAGGAACACCACGACGGTGGTGACGGTTGAGGCAAAAATCGGCATGGCGACTTCCCGCGCTGCTTCCAAGATGGCGTGCCATCGGCTTTGGGTGCTGTTGAGGTGCCGTTGGATGTTCTCCAACTCGACGATCGAGTCGTCGACCAGCCGGCCGATCCCCAGGGCAAGCCCACCCAGGGTGAAGACGTTCAAGGTTTGGCCTGTGAAGTACAGCACGATGAACGTCACCATGATCGAGAGGGGAATAGCTACGGAAATGATCAGGGTACTGGTCAGGTTCCGCAAAAAGATCAGGATGACGGCAGCAGCCAGCAATGAGCCATGAAGCGCCTGTTCAATCAGGTTGTTGATCGATTGCCGGATGTACACCGATTGGTCGAAGGAAATGCCGAGCTTCACTCCTGGCGGAATCCCGATCATCTTCGGAAGGGCTTTGCGGAGCGAGTCGACCACTTCGACGGTGTTGGCGATCGGTTGCTTGTTGACGCGGAGATAAACCGCCCGCTTCCCGTCCGTGCGGACGACGTTGGTCTGGATATCCGATGAATCGGTGACGGTTCCCAGGTCCCGGACGCGGACCGGATTGCCCTGCTGATTGACTTTGACGATGACGTCCTGGATCGGATCAACCGTGCGGAACTGGTTGTTCGTGAAGACGTTGTAGTCCAGGTTGCCGGCCTTGATGTCGCCGGACGGGAGGATCAGATTGGCCGACTTGACCGACTTCACCACGTCGAGGATGGACAGGCCGCGGGCGTGGAGCAGGGCCGGGTCCAGGTTGATGTTGATCTGGCGGATCTTGCCGCCCTCGACCGTGGCGGCGGCCACGTTGCGGATCTGTTCGATCTGCGGCGCGATGGTGTTGTAGGCCAGGTCGTAGAGCGCCCGCTCGTCCATGTTGCCGCCGGACACGGTGACGAAGGCGACGGGGATGTTGGACACGTCGAACTTGACGATGAAGGGTTGCAGGATGCCCGGCGGGAGCTGGTTCAGAATCTGGGTGACGCGTTGCATCACCTCCATCTGCCCGACGTTGATATCCGCTCCCCAGTTGAACCAGATCTGCACGGCGCCGAAGCCGTGTTTGGAAAAGGACTCGACGTGCTCCACGTCGGACGCGGAACTGACGGCCTTCTCGATGGGGTAGATGACGGACTGTTCGATGTCGATCGGCGGCGCGCCCTTGTAGACCACGCCGACGAAGGCGACCGGCACCTGGATGTTGGGGAACAGATCGACCGGCAGGCGGTTGAGCGAGGTGATGCCGAGCACCACCATCGCGAGCGACAGCATGAGGATGCCGATGCGGTTTCTCAGCGCGAGGAGGGTCAGCCACATAATCGGGTCAGGAGGGGCGGTTGGACGTGGCGGGCCCGGACGGCGCCTGGTGTGACGGCCCCGGCGCCGGAGCGGCGTCGCCTGACGGCTTGTCCGTTCCCTCGGCCAGCGGCCGTGCCTGGACGGTCATTCCGTCGCTGACCAAGTCCTTGCCGGACACGATGACCTGTTCGCTGCCCGACAGGCCTTTTGTGACCTCGATCAAGTTGCCGGCCCGTACGCCCAATTCGACCGGCACATGGTAGGCCTTGCCCTCGCGGACGACGTAGACGTATTGATCCGCCTCCAGCCGCGTCACGGCGTCCAACGGAATTTGTACGGCGTTCGGGTGGCGGCCCACGAGCACCTCCACCCGCGCGAACATGCCGCCTTTCAAGGCGAGGTCTTTGTTCGGCAGGTCCACCTCGACGGTCATGGTGCGCGTGTCCCGGCTCAACGCATGGACGACGCGGGTCACCTCGCCCAGGAAGACCCGGTCGGGATAGGCCTCGGCGCGGATTTCCGCTTTCTGGCCCACCCTGATCAGCGGAACGTCCTTTTCCACGACCTCGAGCATCGTGCGGACGGTGCCGATGTGGTGCAGCGTCAAAATGCCGCGCGACATGGTCGAAGTGCTGGCGGTGGAGCCGGTCACGTAGGCGCCGGTGTCCAACGTCCGTTCGGCGATGTAGCCGGCGAAGGGCGCGCGAACGTAGGAGTAGCTCAGGTTCGTCTCCGCCTGTTGCAGCGCCACCTCCATTTGCTTCACTTGTGCGCGGGAGGAGTCCATTTGGGCCGCCGCCGCGTCGTAGTTCACTTGGGCCGTGTCCAGGTCCTGCTGGGACACGAATTGGTCCTTGATGAGTTTCTGCATGCGCTCCAGCGTCAGTCGGGCGTTGCGGACGTTGGCGTCCTGCCGGGCGACGTCGGCCTTGGCGGATGCCAGATTGGCCTTGGCGCGGTTGACGGCGTGCAGGTAGTCCGTATGGTCGATCTCCACGAGCAACTGGTTGGCTTTCACGAAGTCGCCCTCGTCTACGTGCATCTTGGCGATATAGCCGTCCACCCGGGAGAAGAGATTGATCTGCTGGTCCGGCTCGATGTCGGCGGTGAACGTGAGGCGCACGTCCAGGTCCCGCACGACCGGGATGGCCGTGCCGACGGTGATGACGCGGCCTTTTTTAGGGTCGGGCTTGGCGCCGATGCTGGTCAGGCGGAAGACCGCCAGGCCCGCCAGGGCCACGAGCAGGACGACGACCGCCGTCAAGGCCGGATGTTGGCGGACGCGGTTCATGGCGACACCCGTTCCTGACGGCTCGCGCGCGGGACGCGCCGGAGCCCGCCGAGAAACAGCTCGACGTAAGTGGCGACGCAGTCGGCCGGCGAGCGGTGCAGGCGGACCTTGAAGATTTCGTGCAACATCCGATGGTGGGCGATCAAGCCCATGAACGCGCGGGCGGCCAGCAGCGGATCGACCGGCGCGAAGGCGCCGTCGTCGATGCGCCGGGCGATGTAGCCGGCCAGATAGTCGTAGAACACCCGGTGTTGTTTGCGGAAGAACATGGCCGAGAGGTCGTGCCCCTCCAAGGCGCTGAACAGGAGCAGGCGCATGAGCGTGGGGTCGGCGCCGCGGCGGATGCGCGAGCTGGCGATCATGGTGAAGACGCGCTCGTCGTCCCGCTTCTTGGCCGCGTCGTCGACGGACGCGAGCAACTCGCCGAGCTGGACCTTCTCGGCCAGGATCGCGGCATAGAGCGCCCGCTTCGTGGGGAAGTGCTTGAAGACCAGCGCTTCGCTGATGCCGGCTTCGCGGGCGATCTCTTTGGTCGTCGTGCCGTTGAAGCCCTTGGCGGCAAAGAGCGCGGCAGCGGCCGCGATGATGGCGGCCTGTCGTTCGATGCCGGTCGCCCGGCCGTTTGTCCGTGCCGCATCACGCCCGGCTCGTGGGATTCTCGCTCGGCCGGCCGAGCGGTCGGTTCCCCGTTCGGGTCGTCGCGCCGGTCGTTCGGATGGTCGGTTGAATCGCATGCGTATCGAATCCATAGGTGAGTAAATGCTTACTCACCTCGGACTCTACCACAGGCCTGCCGCCTGGGCAACGGCGGGCGCCGATCCGAACGGGGCGCGAGGCCGGCTGGAGGGCAAACGGGTCGTGAGGAGCTACATGCCGCCGGCGGCTTCGGTGAAGACGGGGGCCAGCGCGCTGCTTTCGATGAAGATGAAGCCGCGCTCGGGCTTGCCTTCGAAGGTGACGTTGACTTCCGTGTCGGCGCCTCGCCATCGGAACTGGTGGTCCGCGCCGGTCATGAATTGCCCGGGCGTGTCGTCCAGCGGGCCGTATTGGGTCTGCAAGTAGATGACGAGTTGCCGGTGCCGGGCCTTGCCGCGATAACGGACCGTCACGCGGGCGAACCGGTCGTCGATTGCCGACAGCTTGATCGATTCGACCGGCACGCCGCCGAACGTGGCCGTGCCGTCTTTGAAGCGGTACTCGGTGATCCGGTCCGTGCTGGCCACCGGCTCCAGCGAGGCGTTCTGTTTCAGCGACGCGCCCCAGGGGATGTCTTGGAAACCTTTGGGGTCGTTGACCATCGGAACGGCCGAAGCATTCGGCGGGCCAACGAGCGTGGCCAGAAGCGCGAGGCATCCGAGGCCCAGCCGGGAGAGCACGATCGGCGAGAACCGATGGGGCGGAAACTGGCGGGGGCGCATGACAGCCTCCTGATCGCTTCGGCTGAGGGACATTGCCGGAGGTCGCGAGGCGCCGCGCCTCCGTCAATAGCCGGGTCCGGTATCCGACAGGAACTCGTTGAACCGGGGCGACAGCACACGGCTTTCGATCGAGAGGAACCCGCGTTCGCCCTTGGCCTCGTACGTGAGGTTCACTTCCGTTTCGTTGCCGCGCCAGTTGAATTGCTGGTTGAGGCCCCGCATCATCGAGCCGGGCGTCCGGTCGATCGGGCCGTACTGGGCTTGCAGGTAGGCCAGCATCTTCGCGTGGTTCTCCTTCCCCACGTATTTGACCGTCACCCGGCCGAATTGTCCGTCGATCGTGAAATAGCGGATGGATTGGAGTGCGGCTTCGCCGAGCGCCAGCGGGGCGTCTTTCAAATCGTAGCCGATAACGTGATCGAACGATTGGGCGACGACGAACCGCGGCTGTTCCTTCAGCGCCGTCCCCCAGGCGATCTCCTGGAATCCCTTGGGATCCGGTTCGATGGTCGTCGAGGCGGTTGCGAGGATGGGGAGGGCGAAGACGGCACAGGCCGCAACCAGCGGCGCGATCCGGCGATAGGGACGAAACCCGCGCAGAGGCATGCTTCGATTCTCCCGACGGCGGCCGACACTATCATGCCCGTCGGGGGGAACTCAACGTGAGGCATGTTCCCGCTCGGCGCGGAGGGCGCTCTCGATGGCGGCCGATCTGCCATCGGCGCCCTCCTTACTGATTCATCCAGGCAGAACCGAACAGACCGCCGAACAGGAGAAACAGACCCCAACCGAGCAACGCGATGAGCAACATGGTCAGCCTCCTTGGTTCGTCCGATGTGTGATCCGGTGTTTCATGGCTCGCCCCTGAGCTTGAGCAAGCCGGAGGCCAGTTCGGTCGGTGCCAAGTCGTGAAACCGCTGTCGTGATGTAACGCATTGATTTGATTTTGAAAAATTGTTTGGTCGGGAAGCGTGGCGGGCGAGCCGGTCCGTCCGATCGGGCGGGCCGGCTTACCTGTCGAGCCAAGGCGCTTGCCCGAACGGACAAGCGCCGGAGTCAGGCGGCAGAAGAGAACCGGTCAGTCGATGTCGAGTTGTTTGCAGAGGCGGGAGAGCGACGTGGGTTGAATTTTTAAGAGATCGGCCGCTTTGGTTTTGCTGCCGGTCTTGAGGATGGCACGCCGGATGAGCATCCGCTTGTGCGCCTTGACGGCGTCCTCCAGCGGCAGGTCCGTCGAATTGTCCGGCGCTTCGCCGTTCGGATCGGGCAGATCGAGGGCGAGGTCTTGCGGCTGGATGACGGTGTCCGGGGCGAGCACCACCGCCCGTTCGATGACGTTGTCCAGCTCGCGCACGTTCCCCGGCCAGTCGTACTGGGACAGGGCCTGGAGGGTGTCACGGGAGAGGGTCAGGGTGCGCTTCGTGTCGCGGCAATGCCGCGCTAAGAAAAAGGCGGCCAAGGCGGGGATGTCGCCCTTGCGTTCCCGGAGGGGCGGCAGGGCGATGCACACCTTGTTCAGGCGGTAATAGAGGTCTTTCCGGAACCGTCCCTCCCGCACGGCGGTGTTCAAATCCTGGTTGGTGGCGGCGATGATCCGCACGTCCACGGTGATGGTGGCCATGCCCCCGACCCGCTGGAAGGCGCGCTCCTCCAGAACCCGCAGGAGCTTGGCCTGCAATTCGAGCTTCATGTCGCCGATTTCGTCGAGGAAGAGCGTGCCGCCGTGCGCGAGTTCGAACAGCCCCTTCTTCTGCTGCACGGCGCTCGTGAAGGCTCCGCGTTCGTGGCCGAACAGCTCGCTTTCCAGCAACTGATCGGCGAAGGCCGCGCAATTGGCGGCGCGGAAGGGTTTCCCCGCGCGCGGGCTCCAGCCGTGGACGGCCCGCGCGAAGACTTCCTTGCCCACGCCGCTTTCGCCCAGGAGCAGCACCGTCGTCGTCACGCCGGCCGCCCGCTGCGCCATGCGGATCGCCCGCTGCATCGGCGGGCTGTCGCCGATGACCGCGCCGACCCGCGCGTCCAACTCGCGTTGCAAGTAGGCCTTCTCTTCCGCGAGCGTGGAGACTTGCTGGGCGTTCTTCAGCGCGACCGACGCATGGGCCGCGAAGGCGACGAGCAGATCGAGGTCCTCTTGCTCGAAGGGCTTGGCCCGTCTCGCGTTGAGCACTTCGATGACGCCCAGGACCCGATCGCGATCCATCAAGGGGGCGGCGAGAATAGACTCGGTCCGAAATCCGGTGAGCGTGTCGATCTTGCCGTAGAACCGGGGATCGCGCCGGACGTCCTTGACCAACACCGGCCGCCGTTCCTTCACCACCCATCCGGCGATGCCTTCGTGTTTCGGCAGGCGGACCGTTTTGAGCTGGTCCTTCCTCGGGCCGAAGGGGATTTGAAACACCAGTTCGTCGGTGAGCGGATCGAGCAAGAGGAGGCTGCTGCCGTCCGCCTGCAAGAGCCGCGTGACGGAGTCCAGGATGAGGCGGAGCAGCGGCTCCAACTCAGTCGAGGAGAGCAGGCGATGGCTGACCGTGAGCAATGCGGCCAGTTGCTCCTGCGAGGGGTTGGGGGGGATGAGTGGCAGCATGTCCCAGCGCTCGACGATCCGGTCCGCGGCCTCGTCCGTGAAGACTCCCGACAGTGCAACGGGCATCATTATAGGCATGTTGGCCTCCTCTCGCCAGGGCAGAAGCAACAATCGCTCCAATTCGCGCGCCGGTTCGTCCAGGCTCGTCCGTCGTCCCGCGTGCGCCGGGTCTCGTGCGATGCCTTCGAAACGTGGCGCCGGCCCGTGAGGCCATCGCCTGCGCCGATCTTGCCCGAACGGACAGATCGGCTTGCCCGAACGGACAAGCGAACGGGGCGCGGCGGCTCGCTCACAAATCGGCCCTTGCCGTGTTTTGTCCGGTCCTCCTGCATTTTCCGTCGGTTGTCCTTCCTCGTGGGTTGCCGTGTCGGCCTGGCACGCGACTTGAGAAAGGCCTATGAGCACGACGGCGGCAAGGTGCGGACGACAAGAGGCTCGCAATGGCCGGACCGATGGCGCGACGGACGACGCGGGCAAAACGAACAAGTACCCGCCGCATGACGGCGGCGCAGACGGCTAAGCGGGCGAGGAGGCAGATCATGAGCGATTGCGATGTCCTCAAATTGGAACGGCTGGGGTTGACCCCGCGCGAGGCCGAGGTGCTGGCCTGGGTGGCCGAGGGCAAGTCGAACGGCGTGATCGGCGTCATTCTCGGTATCAGCCCGCGGACGGTGCAAAAGCATCTGGAGCGGACGTTCACCAAGCTCGGCGTCGAAACGCGCACGGCCGCCGCCGCGCAGGCGCTGTCGGTCGTCATGGTGCAAAAGATCGCGGTGTAGGCCGGCGAAGGCGATGCGCTGCAACAGGCGCAGCGGCACAGGCAGGGGAAGGGGCCTGCGCCGCCTGCCAGGGGTGGGAGCCAGGGTTCCTCCGGCTCCCACCCGTCAATATAGAAAGCAGGAGGGACGGAGGACATTATGGATACGCGATGCCTCAACGCTGATTCCGCCAAGCTCCTCATGCGCAGGTGGCCGACGACGGTCGTTGCGGGATGCTGCGCGGTCATGCTCTGGACCGGCCTTGCGGCGGCGCATGAGGAGGATCCTCATCGCTCCTCCGCGGCATCGGATTCAGCCGCCGCCCGCACGGTTGATACGCACTATGCATTTGCCTATGAGGTCCTGCCGCGCGCGTTTTTCCGCGATCCGGCGCGCACGCTCGACCGGCTCGCGTCGGACGGCGCAGCCTGGCTCCGAGCCCGCTGGCACGGCGACGCTCGGGATGGAGCGCAACAACCCGCCCAAGCCGGCGCCTCGGACATGGAAGGATTGGACGTGACGATCCGGTCCTGTCCGGTCGGCGCGCGCGTCGCGGTCATCGCCCTGCCGCCGCCGCGCCGGGCGCCCCAGGCGTACGTTGCGGCGGCCGCCTACCGGCCGGCGACGCTCGAACACGAGGCGATCGTCCGGTACCTGACGTTGGAACGAGGTCTCGTCTTCGACGAGCAGGATGCCGCCTACACCATCCTCGGCGAATGGAAGGCCGAAGCCGACGGCTTCAGCCATGTCAATTATGGCCCCGGCCCAAGGCCCGTCGCCGACGAGTTGCTCGCCGCCGTCTGCCGCCTGCTCGACCGCGGCGTGACGGAAGCCGACATCCAGCGCCACCGTCGGTTGGCGCAGGAACTGGCCGGCAAGGGAGAGGGAGAAGCGGCGGTCGCGGCCTATCGTGCCGCGGTACAGTTGGATCCCTCGGACCTCTCCTTGCGGTACGACATGGCCCTGGCCCTGGCCGCCACGGGAGACCGCGCCGGCGCGCTGGCCGAATTTCGCCGATACCGCCTGCAGGAACGGGAGCCGGACCGCATCCCGGCCAAACTCGCGCGCCTGCACGAGGCGCTGGGGAGCTTCGAGGAAGCGGTCGCGCAGTATCTGGAAGCGCTCCGCCGATCGAACGGGCCGGACACGGCGCTGGTCCGCGATCTGGCCAGGGTGCTGCACCGAGCCAAGACGCCGGCGGACGAACCGGCGCTCCTGCCCCACGTCCTCGAGGCCATGCCGCCGGACGCGACGCTCTTATTCGCCCTGGGCGAAGCCCTCTCCGCGGAAGGGGAACGACCGGGCGCCATCGCCGCCTATCGCCGGGGGCTCGACCTGGATCCGGGCGCCGTGCCGGCGATGGTGACGCTCGGGACGTTGCTCGACGCGGCGGGCGACCAGGAGGCGGCCGTCGCCACGTTCCGCCGCGCCTTGGAGCGGAATCCCGACTATGCGCCGGCACACGGTCTGCTGGGCGCCCTGCTCGGCGCGCAGGGCCAGTGGGACGACGCGATCGCCGAATTTCGCGAGACGGTTCGACTGGCGCCGGGCCGCGGCCTGTCGCATTGGGGCCTGGGGTGGGCCTTGAAGGAGCGCGGCGACGGGGAGGCGGCGATCGCGGCCTATCGCGAAGCCCGGCGCTTGCTGCCGTCGGAAGCCGGCGTCCGGATGGATTTGGGCCGCGCGTTGGAAGAGCGCGCGGACTGGGCCGGCGCGGCGGCGGTCTATCGCGAAGCGGTGGAACTCAAGCCGGATCTCGGGAAGGCCCGTTTTCGATTGGGCTACGTCTTGTCGGAACAGGGGGATGGCGCGGGCGCCATCGCCGCCTATCGCGAACTCCTGCGGATGCAGCCGGACGATGCGGCGGCGCGCAACAATCTCGGCTTGGAATTGGAAAAGCGGCAGGACCTGGCCGGCGCGGCGGCCGAGTATCGGCGGGCGGTCGAGCGCGAGCCGGACTACGCGCGGGCGCACGGCAATCTCGGCCGGGTCTTGTTGCAGGAAAAAGACTGGGAGGGCGCGATCGGCGCGTTCCGGCGGGTGGTTCGCCTGTCCCCGGCCAATACGATGGCCCACAGCTATCTGGGCTATGCCCTGAGCCAAACGGGCGACTGGGACGCCGCGCTGGGCGAGGCGCGCGAAGCGGTCCGGCTGAATCCGACGGACGGCGAAGCGACGAACACCCTGGGCGTGCTGCTGGCCAACGCCGGCGATTGGCCCGGCGCGCTGGCCGTCGTGCGCGAGGCCGTGCGGCTCACGCCGGATCGAGCGCTGTATCGCGCCAACCTGGCCGAAGCCTTGGGCCATGCCGGCGATTGGGCGGGGGCCCTCGCGGCGGCGCAGGGGGCGGTGCGCACGGAGCCCACCCTGGCCGATGGGCATGTCTACCTCGGCTATGCGCTGGGCGGCGCGGGCGACACGGAACGGGCCGTCGCGGCGCTCGACGAGGCCCTGCGACTGAAGCCGGAAAGCCACGACGCCAACTATTACAAGGGCTGGGTTCTGGCCAAGGCGGGCCGTCGCGGCGAGGCCGCCGCGGCGTATCGGCGGGCCCTGGAGTTGTCGAAGAGCCATCACCCGACGAATTGGTACGTCCGCACGGCCCGCGAAGCGCTACGGGAGTTGACGCCCTGACGGGCGGCGCGATCGTGAAACGTCATACTACGTACGCCATTAGGCGTATTGGCGGAATCGGGCCAGCCTGCTAGGGTGGCGCGCATGCGCGGGCCCGCCGCCCTCTTGACGGGGCCGCCGAAAAGCTTACAATGGCGGCGCCTACGTAGCCGCTCGCAAGTCCGTCGGACGGGAGGCCGGGCCATCCGGCAGCGAGGTCCGTAATGGGGTCGAGGCGGTACCACCGTCGGTCGTCGGGTTCCTCTCCAGGCCGCTCCCGACCTCCGCGCCGTTCGAGCACGCAACATCCCCCACGGTTCGAGAGCGTCGCATATTCGCGGTCGTCCGCGAACGAGGCACGGGTGTGCGCAACTCGATTCGATCGAGGAAGGAGGGGCCGATGAGACGACAGGGGATGGGCATGCGGATGATGGCGATCGTAACCCTCTGCGCGTTTCTCGTCGGGTGCATGGAAACCGTGCCGAAGTATTTCCACCCCTTGAATCAGGTGTTTCCGCCGGACAATTTGCCGCCGATTACCCCTCAAACGCCGAACAGCAGTTACAAAAGAGAGACCTTCGACATTCCCTACGAAGACGTCTATCGCGCCGCCAACATGGCGGTCAGCCAAGCGCAGATCAATATCAAGCAACAGGATAAGGGCAAGGGCGTCATCCTGGGTGAGCGCTATCTGGGGAGTGCCGACGTGTTCTATGCCGTCAAGGTCAAGGAATTGGGGCCTAAATCGACCGAGGTGCTCATCATGACCAAGGCGGAACGGACCTGCCGACAACTGACAACCCTGGATTGGATCACGTCGCCGTTCTGGGTGGTGTTCAGCCTGGGCCTCGGCGTATTCCTGATCAACCAATCGTTGGACTGCTCGAAACTGCTGGAGAGCGGTCCCTACTGGGCCAACGGTCAAAAGGAACTCGAACAATTCCAAGTCTTCTTGCGCAACAACCTTATCGCCGCCGGGTTGTTATAGGCCGGCACCGTCCGGCCCGATGGGGTTTGGGGAAGGGAGGTTGAAATGAGCAATCGGTCGACGACGATGCGTTTTGCGGCTGCGCTGACGGCGTGGAGCCTGCTGGCCAGTTGCACCACCTTGCACCCGGACCGGCTGGCCGACGCGACCGACGTGTTCCCGGAGAGCGAATTCAAGAGCGGCATCAACGCGCCGTCGGACAGCATGACGACATCCGTCTTCGAGGCTTCGTTCGAGGACGTTTGGCGGGCGGCGACCATGGGCGTGACGCAGGCGCAATTGAAGGTCGAATCCGCGCAAAAAGCGAAGGGCGTGATTCTAGCGACTCATGTCGAACGGTTCACCAATTGGCGTCTGACTTCCGGGGATTTCAAGCGCGTGTACACCTACGCCGTCATGGTCAAAGAACTCGGCCCCAAGAGTGCGGAGATGCGGGTCATGGTCAGAAAACAGGTGTCCTGTCCGAAAGCGACGGCGTTCAAGATGATCATCGAGGCGCTCTCCATCGTGTTCATCAGTTGGACGTTTTTCGACATGTCGGACAACAGCAAGTGCGACGACGTATCGCAGGTCCATTGGACGCAGGAAAAGATCGAGCAGTTGAACCAAGTCGTCACCTTCACCCGCAACAACCTCTTTGCCGCGGGGGCCATGTGAGCGGCAGCGAGACGAACCGAGAAAGGAGCGGCCGATGAAACGACGTGGAGTGGTCATGCGGGGAATCGCCCTGCTGACGCTGGTCGCATTTGTGACGGGCTGTTCGACGGTCGTGCCCGAACGGCTGGCGACGCCGGAGGAAGCCTTCCCCGACAAGGATGTCAAAACGGTCCCGGGCGATGTGCCCGTGGACAGTACGAAAAAGGCGACGTTCGAAGCTTCGTTCGAAGACGTCTGGCGGGCCGCCAACATGGGGGCCGCTCAGGCCCAACTCAACATTCAAACGTCGCAAAAGAGCAAGGGCCTGATTCTGGCCACCACCGTCAAGCAGATCACGCACTCGTACTGGGGGAATCAAGGCCTCAAAGACCTGCACACCTATGCCATCGTCGTGAGGGAAACGGGACCCAAATCCACGGAGGTGCAGGTGTTCACGAGAATGCAGAGTGCCTGCGAAAAAACGACCGTGCTCGCCATGATCATCGAGGTCGTGACGATCGTGATGATTTTGATACCGCCTTTTCAGATCGCTCAAAACAGCGCGTGCGACGACAAGGCGACGGTGCATTGGGCGACGGACAAAATTCAAGAGATCGACCAGGTCATGACCTTCACCCGCAGCAATCTCCTGGCGGCGGGAGCCATGTAAGGTCCGCGGGGGACGCCATGAGCCGACGGACAGGACCGCCCGGGCATGTCAGGAGAACGGTCGCGCTGGCGACGCTCTGCGCCTTTCTGCCCGCCTGCGGCGGGATCGTCCCGGAGCGCCTGACGTCCACGACAGACCTGTTCGGGGCCGCCGGCCCGTCGGCATCGGCGGACATACCGAAAGGAGGTCGCAAGAGCATCCGGTGGAAGGCGCCGGCCAAAGCGGTGTTTCGCGCGGCGACGATGGCCGTGAGTCAGGCACGGTGGATCGTCGCGAGCATCGATCCGGAGAAGGGCGTGATTCTCGCCTACCTTGAGGGGACAGTCAAAGACAGACCGACGTGGGCGGCGCAGACCGAGTGGAAGATCAGGCGCAGCTTCGCCATCGTGATACGGGAGGCCGGCGCGACGGAAACCGAAGTCGAGGTGCTCGCGAAGGCGCAGCAACAGTGCATGCAATTCACGGTTGCGGATTATCTGGGGGCGACGTTCTTCACCCTCGGGATCGCGCTCTTCGTCATCCCCGATCTCGCGCGGCACAGCAGCGCGTGCGAGGTCCAGTCGGTCCCCCATTGGGCGACCGAGGCGGACGGCAACGAAGGCGACATCAATCAAGTTTTGACGTTGACGTACAACAATCTGATCAACGCCGGCGCGCTGTGAAGAGGGCGTAGGCAAGGCGGGAACGAAAAAGGAGGAGCAGATGAGCAGAAGGGGTAGGCTGATGCCGGCCGTGGCGCTGGTGACGGCGTGCATGTTTGTGGCAGGGTGTTTCACTCCCTTGCCGGAACAATTCGCGACACCAGAAGAGGCTTTCCCGTCTTCCCAATTTGATAAGGGCCTCCCAACCGATGTGCCGGCGGAAAGCAAGAAGGTCGTGCGATTCGATGCGACCTATGAAGATGTCTGGCGCGCGACGACGGTGAGTGTCTCACAGGCACAACTCAATGTGGAAACCGCTCAGAAGGCCAAGGGGCTTATCCATGCAACGCGAATTGTGAAAGGCAAGAGGCGGCAGTTTCCTAATGCAAAGACCACAATGACCTATTTGTTCTTGGTCAAAGAAGAGGGGGCTAAGAGCGTATCGGTCCACGCCGTCGCAAAATCCCAGACCGAGTGTAAGAAGTGGACACCTCTGACCTGGGTCGTTCTGCCGGTAATAACGTTCGGGATCGCTCTGCTTGATGCGGGCCATCAACTCGAATGTGTGGATATAGCGGAAGCGCAATATGCCAAGGGTGAATTTTCCTCGGAAGAGGAACTAGCTCAAGTTATCACGTTCACCCGAAATAACCTCATCGCCGCCGGAGCCATGTGAGGAATGCGAGAGCACTGTAGAGAGGTCGCGATGGCACGTCGAATTGTCGGGGTCCTGGTGACGGTCGTCTCTTTGATCGGTGTGGCTGCGTCGGCCGAGGCCGCGGTGCCGGCGGCCCCCGATCCCGCGCTCGTCATGCCCGCCCTGCTGGTACCCTCGCTTGCGGCAACCTGCCCGGCCGAACCCGTCGTCCTCGTGGCCGCCGCCGAGGGCCCGGTGAAGAAAACTTTGGCCATCGATTCCGACCCGCCGGGCGCCGAGGTCTTTCTCAAGCAGGGGAGCCGCGAAACGAAACTGGGCACGACGCCGCTGAACTACGAGGCGGAGTTTCACAGCGCCATCTCGATCCTGCGCATGGTCTTCAAGAAAAAGGGGTTCCAGCCGGCGACGCTGGAAGTCAGCGCCTCGCAGGATACGGCCGTGGCCAAGCTGGCGGCGGTCGAAGTGGTGGCGAATCCCACGAAGCAGGAAGACCCCAAGCTGCGGGCGTTGCAAGAGCGCGTCAATCCCGTCTTAGACCGGGAGATGAAGAAATTTCTCGATCAGCCCGGCCCCTTTCAGTTCGACGTGGCGTCACCGCTGCAGCTCGTCGAACTCGAGGGCGAAACGTCGTTGATGGTGACGCTCATCTTGAATGACGCCAAGAATCTGCCGCAGGGAAGCGGCAAGGAGAAACAGGGCGTCCTGTCGAAAACGTTGTGGAGTCATCTGGGGAAGCACCTGGTGATGCCGCTGGCCGCCGAGCTGCGCGGCGAAAAAGACCTCGGCAGCATCGTCATGCAGGTCGCGTACGACGAGCGGCGTGTGGTGTTCGGCGTCGGCACGAAGATGGAAACGAAAATGCAGATGAAGTGCATGCCGGGCACCACGATGCAACTGCAGATGGTCCCCTGTGCCAGCATGGTGGGCGGGCGCTGCTCCCCGGGCACGGCCTTGCGCCCGACCTATAGTCCCTGCGCCTACATCGCGCCGGTGTACACCCAAGAGATGAAGGCGGACCCGAAGACCGGCTTCGTCCGGGATCAGGCGCGGGCGCAGTACGTGGTGCCGCTCCTGCTGCTGCGGGAGACCGTCGAGCCGGACGACCTGTACGCGAAGATCGGCGTGTTGTTGACCGACTCGAAGGGCGAGTTGGTGGAACAGCACGGTGCCATGCCGGAAACGATCTTGGCGGCCAAGGACCCGAAATCCGAACGGTCGGAGAACGGCCTGTCGGAGCGGTTGAACCAGTCGCTGAAAGCCGCGGGATTCGAGTTTAAAGCGCAAAAGGGCGAATCGGCGCAAGACCGGAGCGAGCGGTTTGTGGCCATCGCCCGGGCGCTGGACACAGGCGGGCAACACAACGCGCTGACCATGCTGCTGCGGGAGATCGCGGACGAGCAGGTGGAGGCCAAGCTCGACAACGGGGCCTGGGCGCCCTATGCGCTGGGGCTGTCTTATCTCAAGGGGACGCGCGGCATGCCGGTGGATTTCGAGCAGGCCTTTCAATGGATCAGGAAGGGCGCGCTCGGGGGCAATCACGACGCGATGTACCGGGTTAGTCTCATGTATGGAAAAGGCTTGGGCACGGAAAAGGACGTCGAGCAGGCGAGAATCTGGCTGGCCCGGGCCTTGGAGAAGGGTAAGCCCAATCCGAAGGATCAGGAATTGGTGCAGGATGTCTCGGACTATGTGTCGGCGCGCCGACCCTAGCGGTGCGGTCCGTGTCTCCCGACGAATCGCGCGTGCGGCGGCCGTGCTCTGTCTCGGGGGGTGGATCGGCGGCGCGGCCGCGGCGACCGGTTCGACCTATGCGCCGATTGAGAGCCTGACAGAGTCGCAGCGAGTGGACGAGTATGTGCGTCTGCGAGACGAGCATGACAAACTGCTCGACGCCCGCCTGTTCGATGCGTTGGTGCCAGTGGACGAGCGCGCCCTGGCGTTGATCGAAAGCTTGCCGTCGGTGAGGCCCGAGCGGGCCGTGTTCAACGCGCTGATGAAACTGGCCGAGGCCTATCACGGCAAAGGCGACTACGGGAAAGAGGAACTGACGCTCAAGCGGGCGATGGAGGATGCCACGCGCCGGGCATCACTGGCCGACGGGGTGGAAGTCGATATCCAACACGCCAAACTCGCGGCGGCCAGAGGGGACTTCAACGAGGCGGCCCGTGGCTACCAGGAGGTTCGCGAGCTGCTGATCAAGGTCGGCGGCCGGCGGTCGGTCGATGCTGCGGAGTTCGGCTTGGACATCGCCAAAGTCACGAAGCAGGCCGGCGCGTACGGCATTGCCGAGAAGATTCTTCGCGACGCGCTCGCCGTGATCGAGGATCAGTCGGGGTCGGAGAACAGGACGGTCGCCGAGGCGTTGAACGAACTCGCCGAAATCCAGCGGCTGCAGGGACGCGATCGCGAGAGCGTGCCACTGCTGGAGCGCGCGCTCAAGATTCTGATGAAGACCAAGCCGCCGGGCGGCGCGGTGGCGCACAACAGCCAGATCGCCCGTACGCTCACCATGCTCGCGTCCGTGTCCTATGCCACGGGGGATTACGCGCTGGCCGCGCAGCGCCAGAAACGCGCGGTCAAGGTCCTGGAGAAGATCACCGGCGAAGGCAATCCCGTGAACGCCGGCCAGTACCATGCTTTGGCGATCTACATGCAGGCCGTTGGAGAACTGGAGCAGGCACGCGATCTGTATGCGCAGGCCGGCGAGCTGCAGGAACGCCGGTTGTCCTATCAAGTCACGTCGGGGACTGAATCGCAGCGGCAGCACTTTCTCGATGAAGTCGCACGCGAAAGCCGGCAGGTCGTGTCGTTTCACGTACGCGCGGCGCCCCACGATCCGCGGGCGGCCCGCGCGGCCGTGGCGGCCGTGCTCCGGCGCAAGGGGCGGTTGCTCGAAGCTGTGGCCGAATCGGTGGCCTCGCTGCGCCGCCGGTTGGGCGCCGGCGAGGCGTCGGGGTTCGATCAATTGATGCTGGCACGTGCCAGGCTGGCCGGCTTGGCCGTCGGCGGATATGGCAAGAGCAACCCCGACGAATACCAAAAGCGACTGACCGCGCTTCAAGAAGAAACCCAGCAACTGGAGGCGAAGTTGAGCCTCAAGAGCGTGGAATTCCGCGAGCAGGCCCAAACGGTGACGCTGGAGCGTGTGCAGGCTGCGGTCCCGTCGGATGCCGTCTTGGCGGAGCTGTTCGCCTACGAACCCTTTGACGCGAAGGCGGCCAAGCCGGATGTGCCGATAGCCCGGCGCTATGTGGCCTATGCGGTGCGCCGCCACGGCGATCCGGTCTGGGCGGACCTGGGCGAGGCCGCGCCGATCGACGCGCTGGTGGCATCTTGGCGGGCGGCCTTGGCCGAGCCTCAGCGCCACGATGTCCGCCATGTGGCGCGGGCCTTGGACGAGCGGGTGGGCAAACCCCTCCGCGCGCTGCTCGGCGAGACGCGGACCGTGCTGCTCTCGCCGGACGGGGCCCTGACTTTGATTCCCTTCGGCGCGTTGGTGGACGAAGAGAACCGCTATCTGGTCGAGCGCTACGCCTTCCGGTATCTCACGAGCGGGCGGGACTTGCTGAGACTGCATGCGGTGCCCTCGTCCACTCCGGCGCTCGTGGTGGCCGACCCCGATTTCAACGGCGCGGGAACGGACAAGGCCGTGGCGGTGGCCTCGGCCGACACGCGCGCCGCCGGGCGCCGCTCGGTGGATTTCGCGTCGATCGAGTTTTCTCCGTTGCCCGGCACGGCGGGCGAGGCGAAGGCCTTGGCGGCGGTGCTGCCGGGCGCGGTCGTCCTGACGGGGGCGCAGGCGACCGAGGCGGCCATCAAGCAGGCGCGCAGCCCGTCGATCCTCCACGTGGCGACGCACGGATTTTTCTTGGACGACCAGCGTGCGGCGGGCGGCGACGGCCGCGGCGTGTCGATCGGCGAGGCGGCATCGGGAGGTCCGGCCGGACCCAAGATCGAGAATCCGCTGCTGCGCTCGGGCCTGGCCTTCACCGGCGCGAACCGTCGGGACGGCAGCGGGGAAGACGGCATCCTTACGGCCTTGGAGGCCTCCAGCTTGGACCTCCAGGGAACGAAACTGGTGGTGCTGTCGGCCTGCGAGACCGGCGTCGGTAGAGTGGAAAACGGCGAAGGCGTGTATGGGCTTCGCCGCGCGCTGGTGCTGGCCGGGGCGGAGACTCAAGTGATGAGCTTGTGGAAAGTGGATGACGAAGCGACGAAAGATCTGATGGTCGGCTATTACAAACGGCTGCTGGCCGGCGAGGGGCGCTCGGATGCGTTACGCCATGTCCAACTCTCGATGTTGAAGAGTCCGGCCACGGCCCATCCGTTTTATTGGGCGAGTTTCATCGCCTCCGGCGACTGGCGGCCGCTGGCCGAGGTACCGGCCGGGGTACCCGTGCCGGGGCGGTGACGGTGCGGGAGCTGCTGGGCTATGTGGAGAGCCAGTTGCCGGCGGTGACGGAGAAGTACAAGCAACAAGCCCAGTACCCGGTGGTGGACTCCCGCGGCCAGGACTTTCCCCTGGCCACGGTCCGGTAACGGTAGGACTTATGTTGACGGGTGTGGTACAGGCGGGAGCCAGAGGATGCGATTGGTGAAGTCGTCTTCGCGATGAGTCATGAACAGATGCCTGAAACGGCGGTGCAACTCGTGGAGCGGATGGGGTTTCGTCAGAATGATGCCCGCATGCCGCCGTCCGGCCTCCTGCCAGCGTGTGGCAAGGGCTTGGAAGTCCTTACAATCGAACGTGACCAGGATGCGTTGAGCGGTTGCGGCAAAGGCAAGATGCTCTTCATCGGACAGGCGGAGGTTGCCGGCGTCCCGGGCCGTCGCGCAATCCGCTCCCTCTTCGGACGGCATCCGTCCCATACCACCGGCACGTTCTCGTCGAAATAGAGCCTCATGGGACCGGACGGTCTAGGAGGCCGACTTATGATGCGGAGGGCGGAGCCGGTTCGAGCGCGTCGTTCGCCGCGATGTCGCGCTCGATCTCCTCGCGATTGTCGTAGTAATAGGAGAGGGCGTCGTAAATAGCGGCCAGACTCACGTGCGGGTAGTAGGTGAGCAGTTCTTCCGGCGAGACGCCATGACGAAGCACATAGGTGGCAATCACCCGGACGGCGATTCGCGTCCCCGCAAGACAGGGGCTGCCGCCGCAGACGGCGGGATCGCTGGTGATATGGGGGTGCAGGACTTTCGGCATGGGCTGTCTCCCCATCGCAATGAGGCCTAACCTACATGAAAGCTACGAGGCGGTCAAATGTCGGCGCCGCGCTGTACGTACCCAGGACGAGTGGCGCCGGCTAGTCCGCTGCGAGAACCTGGAGCACGATTTCGGGGCGAATGGAATCGTACAAAGGAGAGGATCATGCGACAGACTTATGCGACCTGGACGATGGTGGCGGGGTTGGCAGTCTTAACTGCGCTGTCTCCGGCGTCGGCCGAGCAGCGAGGGGGCGACTGGCGGCCGCTGGCCGGCGAGGGAGCGTCCGGACCGACCGGACCATGAACCGATCGGCGTGAGGCAACGACGTACGAGGTTCTCCATTGCAACGGGGTCCGATGCGATGACGTGGGAGAATGCGATGAGGAAAAGTCTGGATGCAAGACCCTGGATCATCGGCCTCTGCGCCGTCTTGCTCGCTGTGCCGGTATGGGCTGACGTTGAGACGGGCCGGCCGTATGCCTCCGGATGGATCACGTCGAGCGGCATCGTGGTCGAAGGAATTGGCCCCAAAGCCGTATCACCGTCCGGCTCGGCAACGGCTGGAGACATCGAACGATTTGCGGCGCTCATGGATGCGGCGAGGAAAGTGGGAGAAATGGTGTCAGCGATCGAAGCGGCTTCGCAGGAAGAGATCACCCGCGATCATTCTCAGGCAACAGGGGTTCACATGGACGTGTCAAGCTGACAAGGAGGGAGGCGTGACCTGCCGACTTGTCTATCCCTTGGCCGAACTGAAGAAGCGATTGGCTGAGCGCGCCGCACCGTGAGGCCGCGCGACACGTGAGGTGTCTTATGCGATGGACAGGAATCGGATGCGCGGGAATGGTCCTAGGGGCAATGGTCGTGACGGCGGGGCCGGCCCTCGCCGAAAAGCCGCAGCGCGGGGCGGCGGTCACGTCGGGGGAGCGGGGGGCGGTGCCGATCGTCGGCGAGTACTGGGCGGTGATCGTCGGGATCGACCGGTATCGCCACGTCGAGAAGCTCGACAGCGCGGTGCGGGATGCGCAGGCGGTCCGCGAGGTCCTGGTGCAGCGCTATGGGTTCGCTCCCGGGCGGGTGACGATGTTGTTGAACGACCAGGCGACCAGAGAAGCCATCGAGGATGCGCTGTTCGCCGTCGGCAAACGGGCGGGACCGGAAGACAGCTTGTTCATCTATTACGCCGGGCATGGGCAGACGGACCCTGATACGCAACGCGGGTTTTGGGTGCCGGTGGACGGCAAGGCCCAGTCGCCCGGCACCTTGATCAGCAATGCGCGCATCCGGGACGAGATTGCGGCCATGAAGGCCAAGCATATTTATTTGGTGGCGGATTCCTGTTTCGCCGGCACGTTGTTCGGCCAATCGCGGGCGTTGCCGCCGCTCAACGAAAAAGTCATCGCGCGGCTGTATCAAGATAAATCGCGCTGGGGGTTGACCTCGGGCGCCAACGAGCCGGTGGCCGATACCGGCAAGGGCGGCCACAGCGTCTTCGCCTATTTTTTTCTCAAGCTGTTGCGGGAAAACGAGGACCCCTATTTGGTGCCCAGCCGGATCTCCGAGCACCTGACGACGTTGGTGGTCAACAACTCGGCGCAAAGACCCCGCAGCCAGCCTCTCCAGGGCGCCGGCGACGAGGGCGGGCAATTCGTCTTTCGGCTGGCGTCCACCACCGGCGGTCCGTTGCCGAGCCCTGCTCCTCCGCCGGCATCGTCCGGTGTCTCGCTGGACGAATTTTTGGCCATGAAAAAACGCCTCGAAGAGATCCAACGAAAAGAGGCTCAACAGAAGCAGGCCGGCACGCCGCCGAAGGCGGTCGAGGAGATCCGTCCGAAGCCTGTCGAGCCACGCGCGAAAGACGTCAAGCCTTCTGTCGTTCCGCCCGAGGACGTGCCTCAGGCGATCGTCGAAGCGCGTCTCCACGGCCAGGAGTCGTCTCCGCCCGTCTCCCTTTCCGCACCGCAGGCGGGCAAGTTCAATCCCGGCAACGCGCAGTGGCAGCGGTTTTCGTTGGACGATCTGGAGCGGGAATGGCGGCGCGTCAAGCAGTATGCGGAGCGAGCGGACACGAATCCCGGCTGGCGGCTGGCGGCGCTTCAGCAATTCAAGCGGACCTTCCCTCGCAACAACCCGTATCTCGACGAGGCCGAGAGCCTGATCCGCGTCGTCGAGCGCGAGAAAGACGCCGTGGGGACCCATGCGCCGCAGATGCCGGAATCGATGCGGGAAACATCCGGCGTCTTGGCCATGCGTCCGGTGGAGAACTTGCAGACGGCGTGCAACGACGGGCAGGCAGCGGCGTGTCAAGAACTCGGCTGGCGCTACGAAGTGGGGGGGGACGACGGACAAGCCGCCGCTGCGTATCGGCGAGGATGCACCGATCGAGAACCGCTCGTCTGCCTGAGCCTCGGACGTTTGGCCAACAACGGGCGGGCGCCGAGCGACGATTTTCGCCGGGCCGCGGACATGCTCGCGCGCGCCTGCGACGGAGGCGACGGATCGGCCTGCACGATGGCCAAAAATCTGGAAGAGGAGCGCCGCAAGCTCAAATAACGCCGAACGGGGTGCATGAAGCGGTTGTAGGGTAGTGGGAGGAGGAGGCCATACCTCGGTACGAACCGATTCCTCCGGAGCGTCGCGAGGCGGTCGAGGCAGCGCTGGATCGCAACGATCCGGCGGAGATGGCTGCGGCGGTGCTGTCGGCCGCGCTCCACAGCGACGACCTGGCCTGGGCCGAACAACTGTGCGTGCGGCTGGCGGGCCATGCCCATGAGCAGGTTCGGGGCAATGCCGTACTGGGGTTGGGCCATCTGGCCCGGCGATTCGGCCGATTGACGGAGGGGCGCGTGGCGCCGCTGATGGCGGCGGCGCTCCACGATACAAGCGCCTACGTCCGGGGGCAGGCGGCCGCAGCCGCCGACGATCTGGAGCAGTTTCTCGGCTGGAAGGGCTTGCGCGGGACGGGCGGGGACCATGCGCCCTGAGCCCCTGCCGTCGAAGAGGGTAGGAACATGGGAAGCCCCTATTCCGTCGCCTACGCGTGCGTCGCCTGCCGGCGCAGCTTCAAGCGTCCCGGTGGGGTGGATGCGCCGGTCGAGCGTCGATGTCCGCACTGCGGCGGGATGGCCGTCAACCTCGGGCGGCAGTTCAAGGCGCCGCCGGTCGATGACGACAGGCAATGGGCCAAGGTGCGTTTTCTCGTCGAGCAGGGCTTTCCTTTTCACCGCATCTACGGACGCGACGGGGCTCCGGTGCCCTACCCGGCGACGCTGGAGGAGGCGAAGGCCTTTGTGAAGAAATACCGTCGTTCTGCCCTTGGGCCGGGAACGCCGCGCCGCCGATAGAGGGAGGCTGCCATGAGCGAACATGCGTTCAGCTACAAATGGTTGTTGTTCTCGTTCGACGGGCGGATCAACCGCGCCAAATACTGGGCGTACATGGGGCCGGTGTATGGCCTGGTGTGTGGGTTCACCGTGTGGATGCTCTCGGTCGGCACAGACGCTGGTTCCATAAAAGGCGCCTTGTTCTTACTCGGTCTCGTCATTGCCTATCCGAGCCTGGCCGTCCAAACGAAGCGTCTGCACGATTTCAACTATTCCGGCTGGTGGAATCTGCTCAGTTTTATCGGCGTCCTCAACATCGGCGTCTTTCTCGCTTGCGGGATTCACAAGGGGACCAAGGGCCCTAATCGGTACGGCCCCAATCCCTTGGAGCCGCCGACCGCCGAGTCCGTCCCCACGGAAGCCCGTGCGGCCGGAGTTGAGGGTGGGGAGGTCGCGCGGTCGAACGGGTGAGTAAGTCGGGAGAGACATGACATGACCGAGAGCCGAAATGGGCCGGAGTCTCCTACGCACAAGGGAACCCCGCTGCGCCTCGATCCGTCGGCCGCTTCGGCGAGGGACGACGTGCCGGCGTTTCTCGCGCGGCCGCCGGGCACACCGGTGTACCACGGGTTCGCGCTCGTCGAGGAGACGCGCACCGAGGGCTGGTGTTTCGGAGCGATTTCGGATTTTCTCGCTCCCGATGACTGTGATGGCTGCCTGGACGGCGACGGGTTCGTCGAGGCGCCCGATGGATCGCGGGCGGGGCTTGTCTGGCACGTCGGCCACGAGGGGCCGGTCGAGGTCATGCCGCCGAGCGGCGAACGCTGGGGTGTCTATGCCGTGTCGTTCCCTCGTCCGATTCGATCCGTCCAGGACTTGGTCGACAATTTTCATGCGGTCTTGCCGGTCCTTCAGGCGCTCTATGCGCAGGCCCGGCGCCGCCAAGGGGAAAGGGAGCGGTAGGCCAGCGAGCGGTGGACGCTGGCCAGTCGGTACAGGGTAACGCATGTTTCATGAGCTATGGAAAGAGGAATCTGGTGAACAAACGTTTTGCCTGAACGGTCCCCGTGGAGATGCAGCCAGGAAACGACTGAGTCCAGCGGCCAAGCTGGTGTGGACCGTCGAGGCGCCGAACCATTATGAGGCGATGCGTCGCTATTACGAGTACATGGGCTGGGGAACGTATACGACCGATTTTCCGGAGCAGGACAAGAAAACCTACAAGGAACTTGGGTGGGAATAGTCCACCCTCGGCATCAAGACCGTATGATCTGCATACTGACTAGGAGCCCCATGCGGCGCCGAATCGTGACGGCGGGGACGTGGCTCGCGCTGGTGTTGGTGGTCCTTGTGTCATCGGCTTGGGCGGGCGAGCCGCCCACCACGCCGTTTCTCCGGATCGAAACCGGCATGCACACGGCAAGGATCCAAGAAGTCGGCGTGGACGCCGCGGAGCGGTTTCTGGTGACCGGTTCGATCGACAAGACCGTCCGCGTGTGGGAACTGGAAACCGGCAAGCTGCTACGGATCATTCGCCCTCCGATGGCTCAGGGCAACGAAGGGCAAATTTACGCGGTGGCCATGTCTCCCGACGGACAGACGATCGCGGCCGGCGGGTCGACCGGGTTCGATTGGGAAGGCTCATCGTGCATCTATATCTTCGACCGCGTCACAGGCGATATGGCGCATCGCCGGTGCGGCATGCCTTCTGTCCATGCGCTTGGGTTTTCGCGGAACGGCGATTATTTGGCCGTGGGACAATGTTGCAAGGACGGGCTCATCGTCTTTCGAACCGATAACTACGAAGTTGTGGCGGAGGACGATGGGTATGACGGCTCGATTATGTCGCTCGATTGGGATCGCGAGGGCCGTTTGGTGACCGTGGCGGACGACGGTACGATCCGGCTCTACGATGCCTCGCTCGAACGGATTCAGGAGGTCAAGGTACCTGATGGGCAGAAGCCCTGGCGTGGTGCTTTTTCTCCCGATGGGTCGAAAATCGCGGTGGGCTTCGATGACGATCGCAGGGTCATCGTGTTGGACGGCCGGACACTCGATGAACTCTATCGGCCGGATGTCGCGGGTGTGGACAAGGGAGACTTCTCCGTCGTCGCCTGGTCGGCTGACGGACAAACGCTCTATGCCGCCGGAGATTACTGGAAAGGCGGCACGAGACGGATCCGCGCATGGCGCGATGGTGGCAAGGGTCGGTTTGTCGATTTGGAAGGCACGGAGCGTTCTATCGGAGACCTCCGTCCTCTCGCAAACGGAAAGTTGATAGTTGTCTCCGGTGGCCCGGCGATCTGGATGCTCGATGCCAAGGGCAAGCGAACCGTCTTTCAGAGCGCCCCGATCGCGGATTTTAACGCTGGAGAAGAGAAATTCCTCGTGTCGCCCGACGGGACCGTCGTTCAGTTCGGCTATGAAACGTTTGGAGAGTCGCCGGCCCGCTTTTCGATCGCGACCCGTTCACTGACCTTGCATCCTTCCCGCCACACTCGCATGGCCGTGCCGCTGATAGAAACGCCGGGGCTCCGCCTGACCGATTGGATCGAGTCGTACCATCCCAAGCTCAATGGCGTGCCGTTGCCGTTGAAGCGCGATGAATTTTCAAGAAGCCTCGCGATCGGACCAGACGGACAGCGCCTCGTTCTGGGAACGGATTGGTATGTCCGGTGCTTTGATCGCAGCGGGCAGGAATTGTGGAAAACCGAGGCTCCCGACACGACCTGGGCCGTCAACGTCGCGAAAAATGGAAAAGTGGTCGTGGCGGCCCATGGCAACGGCGTGATTCGATGGTATCGCATGTCCGATGGGGCCAAGCTCCTGACCCTGTTCCCGCACAAGGACAAGAAACGATGGGTGCTGTGGACCCCCTCGGGCTACTACGACGCCTCGCCGGGCGGCGAGAGCCTGGTCGGCTGGCGTGTCAATCGCGGCGCCGAGGCGTCGGGCGATTTCTTTCCTGTCGGCCAGTTCCGCGCGACCTACTATCGGCCCGATGTGGTCTCGCGTGTGCTGGCGCTGTTGGACGTCGACGAGGCCCTGCGCATTGCCGACGAGGAAAGCGGGCGTCAGGCGCCGCAGGGTGTGCTGACGCAGCGGCTTCCGCCGGTTCTGACGATCCTGTCCCCGCACGACGGAGACGCCGTATCCGAGAGCCGTGTGCTGGTGCGGGTCGGCGTCCGCGTGCCGGCGGATGCGCCGGTGACGCGCGTCTGGCCGTTGGTGGACGGGCGCCCGGTGAGCGACACGAAGGGCGTGCAAGTCGAGGCGGGAACGCGGGCGGACGAACGGACGATCACGGTGCCGATGCCCCAGCGGGATGCGACGATCACCGTGCTGGCGGAAAACCGGCACGGCGTCAGCGAGGGCGTGACCGTGCAAGTCCGGTGGGCCGGCCGCCCGCCGGCGAAAGAGTTCGTCATCAAGCCGAAGCTGTACGCCTTGGCCGTCGGCGTCAGTCGGTACGCGAACGCGAAACTGCGGCTGCAATTTGCGGCGAAGGATGCGGAAGACGTCGTCCGGGCGATCGGCCGGCAGCGCGGCGAACTCTACGACGACGTGGAGATCAAGGTGTTGACCGATCAGGGCGCGACCAAAGATCGGATCGTCGAGGGGCTGCATTGGCTGGAGAGCCAGGTCACGCAGCACGACGTGGCGCTGATCTATTTGTCCGGCCACGGAGTGACGGACCTCAAGGGCCGCTACTACTACTTGCCTTATCAGGCCGATCTCGACCAATTGCGGTCCTCGGGCGTGATGTTTTCGGAGATCGTCACGACGGTGCAGGGGTTGGCGGGCAAGGTCCTGGTGTTTTTGGACACGTGCCGGTCCGGCAACATCCTCGCCGGCCGGAAGGGCAGCCGGGACGTAACCGGGATCATCAACGAACTGGCCAGCGCCGGGACCGGCGCCGTGGTCTTCGCCGCCTCGCCGGGGGACGAGGATTCGCTCGAAGACCCGGCCTGGCAAAACGGGGCTTTCACCAAGGCGCTCGTCGAAGCCTTGGAGCGGGGCACGGGGTACGAAAGCGAGCAGGTCACGACCGTGAACATGCTGGACCTGTACATCGCCAAGCGGGTGAAGGAACTGACGAAGGGGCAGCAGCGGCCTACCACCGCCAAGCCGCAGATGGTGCCGGATTTCCCCGTCGCGATGCAGCGGTGAGAGGTGCATTGGTTGCATAACACAATTCGCGATGCACGAGGCGCAGGGATGACGCACGAGCCGCACAGCACGGCACTCCAAGACCTCCCCGAGCCGGGAGCCTTCATGCGGGTGTCGTTCACGACGGAGCCGGCGGACCTGCTGGATAGCCACGATGCCCTTGCGTGTCCTTCCGGCGTGATGCACCGGTTGGGCCGGTTCCTCCTTGCCGGTCTTGGGCTGCTGCTCCTGCTCGGCGCCGGGATCGGGTTGGCGCTGGGGCATGGCGAGGAACGATGGCGGGCGATCTTTCCGTTGGCGATTGGATTCCTGTTGCTCTGGCGACATGGCCTCCAGCCCATCATGACGCGCCTCGAACTCGCCCGGACGGGTCCTTCCGAAGGCCTGACCGAGGTGCTCTTTTCGGACGGCGGTGTGACCGTCCGGATGCAGGACGAGGACGCGGGTCATCTCGGGTGGGCCGCCTGGTCGGGGGTCTCTCTGCATCCGAAGGGACTCCTGCTCCGCCGGCGTGACACGGTGGGGCAGTGGGTGCCGCTCAGAGCGTTTGTGCCCCGGACGCAGATGGAGGCACTTGCCGCCTTTATCGCCAGTCGCCTCGACGCCGATCCCGATCCGCTGATCATGTCGGTGCGCGGACCACAGCCATGACCCCGCTGCCGTTCCCGGCGACGGGAGGAGACCGATGAGCGCACTCGATCGTCAACCTGCCGATAGCGCTCCGCAGAGTGGAGCAGAAAGGGGAGACTCGATGCTCGTTCGATGCACATTTGTGACGATGCTGAGTGTGTTGACACTCCATGCCCTCGCGCCGGCGACCGCGCTGGCAGAAGTCCGTGTGATCTCAAAGCCGGGCGAGGCAAGCCCTACGCCGTCCTCTAAGAAGTTCGACGGCATCTGGATGGGGCCCAATAACGTGACGCTCATGACGGATGTGGGCGATGCCATCGTGTTGCATGGAAAGGACGCGGTATCGACCTGGTCTGCGACGGGCATCGTCACGAATGATCGTGTGATCGTTCGTGGGACCGGTGTTACGGAGTCGGACGTACACTTTGGCTATGAGAGCGAAGTGACGCTTAACCCGGACGGCACGGTGACGGACGTGTGGAAAGCGATCTTTCCCGGCGGCAGGGTACAGCAGGGGAAGGACGTGATGACTCGCAAGGGGTTCGAGGCAGCCACAAAAGGGTCGCGGTAAGTCCATGCCGGGGTGGGAAGGGGTAGTACAGGAAGGCTCATGAATTTGTTCAGAGCATGCGTCGCCCTTGCGAGCGTGATCGTGCTGGGCCTCACGCTGTCGTGATGCGGTGGAGAAACATGCACCCTCCCCAATCTCACGTTGCCGCCCCTGCCGGTAGCACCTGCGGGCCGGCCTGGGCAGGGCCGAGGCGCTGCGCAAAGCCAAGCTCGAGCTGATGGCGGGGACACTCGAAGGAGCGGGGCGCGAGGCGCGCGGTGTCGGGGTGGCGCCCGGCGTCAAGGTCGAAGGCAGCACCGTCCATCCCTTCTATTGGGCGGCGTTTACCTTGGTGGGGTGATCGGGTTCACGGGGCTTCGAACATTCGTGAGGAGGTCAAGCATGCGACAGATGCGATGGAAAATGACACTGCCCGGCTGCCTCGCCATCCTGCTGGCGGGCGTGGCGGCGACGCTGCCGGCGTCGGCCGAGCAGCGGGGGGCGACGGTGGGGCCGGGTGCGGGGGCAGGATCGGGAACCGGCGCCGTGTCGTCAGGTGCGGTGGTCGTGCAGACGGAGCCGGTGCGCGGGCTCGGTTGCTATACCTTCGGCGATGATACGAATCCCAAGCAGGCCAAGGAGTTGGCGATGGCCGAGGCGCGACGGGCGGCGGTGGAAAGCCATCAGGTCTACGTGCAGTCGGCGACGCAGGTCAAAAACTTCCAACTCGAAAACGACGTGACGCAATCCGCCAGTGCCGGCGTCCTCCAGGACGTGCGGATCGAGAGCAAGGAAGAGAAGGGCCGGGAAATTTGCATCACGATCACGGCGAAGTTCAGCCCGGCCAAGCTGGAAGAGCTGATTCAGCAAAAGTCGAAAAACAAGGATGTCGCGAAGGCGACGCAGGCGCCTGTGCTCCAGTCCGGCGGGGCTTTCGGGGTGAAGGTCTGGACGAACAAGACCGACGGCCATTTTGTAGAAAACGACCGCCTGGTCGTTTTCGTCCAGTCCGACCGCGACGGCTATCTCAAGGTGGACTACTTTCAAGCGGATAATACGGTCGTCCATCTGGTGCCCAATCCCTATCGGGGCGAGGTCTATGTGAAAGCCGGGCAAATCTTCACCTTCGGCGGGGACGGCGATCAAGAGAAGTTTACGATCACCCCGCCCTTCGGGCACGAAACGATCAAGGCTTTCGTGAGCACGTCGCGCTATCAGGACCCCCTGTCGGCCGACCGAAAGAGCCCGGAAGACAGTACGGCTTATCTCCAAGACCTCAAGCGCGGCTCGCGCGGCGTGACGATGGGGGCGGGAACGGGCGCCGCTCAATGGGCCGAAGCCTTCATCGGCCTGGACACCAAAGACAAGTCCGTGGACGACTACGAGCGCATGGCGCGGGGCACGCGCGGGATCGGTAAACGCTCCGGCCTGCCGCCGGAGCCGACGAAACCGACGCCGACGACGGCGACCCCGGGGTCGCGACCCGACGACGGCGCGCCGCGGCCGTAACATGCGCGTTCCCCATCGCGTGCGTCTTCGCGCCCATGCGCTGGCCCTGCTGGCCTGCGGGCTCTGCGCCGTGCTCGTGCCGCTCGCGCTGACGCTGGCGTGGCCGGCGGGGCTGGAGCCGGTCGAACTGTGGACGGTGGACCTGCGCTTCCGCTTGCGGCCGCCCCTGCCGGTGGCCGCCGACGCGGCGCAGGCCAAATCCGACGCCGTCGCCGTCATCGACTATGACGATGTGGCGGCCAAGGCCTTCGGGCTCGGCCGCTGGCCCTGGGATCGGCGCGTCCATGCCGAGGTGTTGGACTGGCTGCGCGAGGCGGGGGCCAAGACCGTCGTCGTGGATTTGCTGCTGGATCGGGAGGGGACGCCGGACGAAGACGAGGCGCTGGATGCCGCCGTGCGCCGCGCGGGGACGGTGCTGCTTCCGGTACTGGTGCGGCCGGCGGCCGAAGCCGAGGCCCGTCCGGCCATCCCCGGCGCGGCGACGCGCTTCTTGTTGAAAGCCCGCGTGGCCGGCGACGGCGTGTTACCCGGGGCCGGCGACGCCGTGTGGCCCCTGCCTCGCCTGCTCGGCGGGTCGGCGGGGGTGGGGCACGTGCAGCGGACGACGGACGTGGACGGCGTGCTGCGGCACATTCCCCTCGTCTATGCCACGCCGGAGGGCTTCGTGCCGGCGCTGGCCTTCGCGGCGGCGTTGCGCCACCTCGACGCCGACGTTTCGTCGCTGGAGGTGACACGCGGCAAGGCCCTGTCGTTCGCGCTGCGCGACGGCCGCACGGTCACGGTTCCCCTCGATGCGCAAGGCCGGGCCTGGATCAATTATGCCGGCCCCTGGGGGCAACGGTTCACGCACTATCCCTATTCGTGGCTCAGGCAGGAGATCGGGCAGGACGGCGGGCGGGCGAGTTTGCCCGACTGGTTCCGCGGCAAGACCGTGGTGCTGAACAACCAGACGACCGCGTCGGGCGATCAAGGCCCCGTCCCCTTCGAGCGCGACTTTCCCTTCGGCGAAGTGCATGCCCATCTGCTGAACATGCTGCTCACGCAACAGTTTCTCCGCGACGCCTGTCCCGTCGAACGGGCCGTCGCCTGGGGCCTCCCGTCGGCCCTGCTCACGCTGGCCGCACTGGCCGGCGGGCCGGCGGTGATCGTGCCGGCCTTCGGAGCGATCGCCCTGGGTGCCGCGATGCTGGCGCAGCATGCGATGAGCGGGCACGGCGTCATCGTGCCGGTCGTGGGGCCGATGCTGGCGCTGACCCTGGCGCTGGTCCTGTTGCTGGCGGCGCGATTCTTCCTCGTGGATCGGGACCGGCGCCGCTTTCTCGCCGTCCTGGGGGCCACCCTCCCGCCGCACACGGTGCGCGAAATCGAGCAGAGCCCGGACCTGATTCCCACGCTGCTCACGGGCCGCCGACGGGAACTGACGATTCTCTTCGCCGACATGAAAGGTTTTTCGGCCTTTTGCCTCACGGCCGATCCGCTGGAGATTCAACGGGTGCTACGCGAGTACCGCACGGTGCTGACACGGACGCTCCGCGAGTTCGGCGGCACGCTGGAAAAGTACACGGGCGACGAGATCATGGGCTTTTTCGGCGACGCGGAACCGGACGGGGGCGGCGACGAGGCGGAGGAAGCGCGCGTGGAACGGCATGCGGCCAATGCCGTGCGGGCCGCCTTGGCCATTCAACGACGGTTGGGCGAGTTGAACGAACGGTGGCGGGAACAGGGCCGGGCCCAGCACCAGGTGCGGATCGGCCTCACGACCGGGCCCGTCACCATCGGCAATTTCGGGACCGACGAGGTCTGGCAATACGGCATCGTCGGCTCGGAAGTGAACCGGGGCAAGCGGCTCGAAGGGGCCGCGCCGTCGGGCGGGATCTTGCTGGCCCGCCGCACCTACGCGCTGGCGCGCAAGGCCGGTGCGCTGCCGGACGATCTGCCGCCCGCGCAGGTGGCGCTCAAGGGCTTCGGAGAGGAAGAGGTCTACGCGATGTCGCCGGAGGCGATGGCGAAGTGTACGATGCCGACAGCACAGCGGCCGGGGTTATAGGCAGAGGGAGGAATTCTATGGTCGATTCAACCTCGTCCTCGGCGAATCAGCAGCAGCCCCCGCGCTCGGCCTTGTTGGTCCATGAGATTCTTCGGTGCGAGCCGCCGGAGGCGGCGCTGCGGCTGGCGAACGAATCGCCTGAAACCATCGCATCGGTGCTGGCCGAATTGCCGACGGCCAAGGCCGTGGCCTTGCTGCCGCGGTTCGAGGCGTCCCTCCGTGCCACCGTGCTGCAATCCGTCGGCCCGGAACAACGCACCCGATGGCTCTACAACCAGCAATATCCTCTGGGAACGGTGGGGCGCCTCATGGAGCCGGCGGTGGCCCTTTTCGCTCCCACCGGCACGGTGCGGGAGGCGATCGAGCAGCTTCGCGTCATGGTCACGCAGGGGTTCGTGTCGTACGGCTATGTCGTAGACGAGCAGGGGCACCTGATCGGCGCGCTGGTGATGCGCGAACTCTTGCTGGCGCAGCCGGGCCAGCTCGTCCGGGACATCATGGTCGGGCGCCCCGTTTCCCTCCAAGCCACGCAGCGCATCGGCGCCGTCATTCCCTTGGTGCATCGGCAGCTTCTTCCGGAATATCCGGTCTGCGACGAACGGGGCCGGATCATGGGCATCGTGCGGGGCTATGCCCTCTTCGAGGAGCAGACGCTGGAACTCAGCGCCCAACCGGGGAAGATGTTGGGGCTCGACCGGGAAGAACGGATACGGACCGCGCCGTGGCGCAGTCTTCATTTGCGGCATCCCTGGTTGCAGATCAATTTGCTCTCCAGTTTTCTGGCGGCCGGGGTCGTGGGGCTGTTCGAGAATGTCGTCGCGCAGATGGTCGCCATCGCGGCGTTCGTACCCGTCATGGTGGGACAGTCCGCCAGCACCGGCGGGCAGGCGCTGTCCGTGGCTTTGCGCGGGCTCACGCTCGGAGAAGTGACGCAGGAGCGCTGGCGCACGATGATCAGGAAGGAATGCCTGGTGGGGATCGGGAACGGGGCGCTGGTCGGCGTGACGGCTGCCGCGGGCATCTACGCTTTTTCCGTCTGGCATGGGCATGCCGCCGCCGGCCGGCTGGCGTTCGCCATGCTGTTGGCCATGATCGTGAGCACGATGCTCAGCAGCGTGGTCGGGGCGGTCATGCCGCTCCTGATGAAGCAGGCCGGCTTCGACCCGGCCACCGCCTCGACGATCCTCGTCGGGGGCATCACCCGCGTGCTCAGCATCGCCGCCTTTCTGGCGATGGCCCAATGGCTCGTGACCTGACGGCTTGACCGCGGCCTCTTTCCCTTCATCCTTCGGCCTCGCCTTCCCTTCGTGATGGAACAAGACGCGCACGTTCCTTGTGCCGACGGACGGCGCTTGGCTATAATGCGCCCCGCTTCGGGCGGGAAACGGAACATACGGCGCAAGGCAGAAGGAACGCACGCGGATGATCGAGAGCGACGATTTCGTCACGGCGTTAACGGACATCGGCATCGATTTTTTCACCGGCGTGCCGGACGTGTTGTTGGCGGGGATCATTGCCACGCTGATGGAGCGGCGGCTCTATACGCCGGCCGTGCGGGAGGACGAGGCCGTGGCCCTGGCGTCCGGCGCCTACTTGGGTGGGAAAGTTCCCGCCGTGCTGCTGCCGAGCGCCGGCATCGGCACGGCGCTGAACGTGCTGTCGTCCCTCCATCTGCTCTACCGCCACCCCTGCCTGCTGTTGGTCGCCTGGCGGGGGGCCGATGCCCGCGATGCGCCGGAACATCTGGTATTCGGCAAGACCCTGACGCCGTTGCTCGATACCGTGAAGATTCCCCACCGCACATTGGCCGAGCAGACGGCGAAGGACGACCTCACATGGATGGCGCAGACCTTCATGAAGGAGCGCATACCCGTCGCCCTCTTGCTCAAGAGCGGCGTCGTACGGGGGCTCCAGCCGTGATGGATCCACAGGAGCGTTCGAGCCGTGTACGGGGTTGAAGACGGCGCCATGTCCAGCCGGGCCCGCGCCATCGAGGCGCTGCTCGGGCTGTTGACCGACCAGCCCGTGGTCGTCTGCAACGGCTTTCCCTCGCGCGAAGCCTTCAAGCTGGGGGATCGCCCGACGCATTTCTATATGATCGGGTCGATGGGCATGGCGGCGGCCATCGGGTTGGGCCTGGCGCTGGCCAAACCGGAGAAGACCGTCGTCGTGATCGACGGCGACGGCAACGCCCTGATGGGCCTGAGCACGATGGCGACCGTGGCGGCGCTCAAGCCGAAGAATTTCGTCCACGTCGTGCTGGACAACGAGGTTTACGGCAGCGCGGGGAATCAGCCGTCCTATTCGCGGATCGTCAAGCTGGATCAGATCGCCAAGGCCGCGGGCTACGCGAACGTGGAGCGGGTGCGGGAGCGGGAAGACCTGATCTACGAATTCAAGGACATGTTGGCGAAGGCCGGGCCGAGCCTGCTGCTCGTGAAGGTCAACGAGCAGGTGGAGGAGGCGCCGTGGGTGCCGCTGCCGCCGAGCCAGATAACCGATCGTTTTCGAAAGGCTATCGCATGATTTCGTTGGTGCCGGGAGCCAGCCATGTGTCGGACCGTGTCAGGCAGGCCTTGTCGCAGGCCGAGTGCCCCCCTCGCGAAGACGCCTTCGCCGACCTGTTGCGGCGCATTCGGCTGAAGCTGCTGCAAGCTTTCGTGCCGGGAGCCGAGGCCGAGTATACGGCGGTGTTGCTGACGGGATCCGGCGTGGCGGCGACGGAAGCGGCGCTCCTGTCGTCGGTGCCGCACGGGAAACGGGCGATCGTGCTGAACAACGGCGCCGGCGGAGACCGCCTGTCGTCCATTCTCGGCGTCCACCGGCTGGGCATCGGCGAGTTCACCTTCGATTGGGGCAGCCGGCCGGACCTGGAAAAAATCCGCCTGGCGCTCCGGCAGCGGCCGGAAGTGCACGTCGTGGCTATGAGCCACCACGATGTTTCGACCGGCGCGCTGAATCCCATCAAAGAAATCGCCGAGGTGGTGGACAGCCAGAACCGGGTCTTCGTCGTGGAGTCCATCAGCGGCCTGGGCGGGCACGAGTTGGACATCGCCGGGGCGCATCTCTATATGGTGGCGGGCGCGCCGGACGAATGCATTCGCGGGGTGCCCGGCGTGTCGTTCGTCTTGGTCCGCAAGGGCTTCATGGAGCGGATGAAGGGCTACCCGCAACGGTCCTGGTATCTCCATCTCCCCCACTACTACGAGAACGAAGAGCAGGGTGCGGTGCCCTTCACCCCGGCCTATCCGGTCTACGCGGCCTTCGAGGCGGCGCTCGAGGAACTGCTCGAAGAAGGCGTTGCGGCACGCATCCAACGGTACAAGCAGGCGGCCGGATTCCTGCGCAAGAACCTGGCGGCGCTCAAGCTGGCTCCGGCCCTGCCGCCCGAATCCTATTCCCATACGGTGACGAGCGTGCGACTGCCGGATGGCCTGTCCTACGACACGCTGGCTACCCGCATGAAGGACCGCGGCTACCTGATCGCACCGGGCCTCGGCCCCTTCGCCGGCAAGGCCTTCCGCCTCGCCCATGCCGATCTCCGCACGCCGGGCGAGATGGAACAGTTGGTCGCGGCGCTGAAAGACGCGCTCGCCAGGTGAGCGGGGAAGGTTGGAGAAGGAAACGACCCGACGGACGGGAGTTATCGCTTCGATTCGTGTTTCGCGCTGCGGCCGGTCCGTTCGAGATACCACCACATGAGGAGGATGAAGATCAGACCGGCTCCGCCGCTGAAGACCACCAGTTCCATCGATCAGCCCTCACCCGACAGCGTAACAGAAACCAGGATGAAAGAAATCCCCAGAGAGACGGCCAGAATGGCGAGGGCAATGGAAAGTGCAGTGAGCTGCTGACTGAAAATGCCCTGAGCCGAAACCGCCAACAACATGCCAACTCCCAATTTTTCTGCCACGTCGGCGATCCGCTTACGCTTGCCCCTATCCATAGGCCGATAGACTAAGCGCGCTGCCTCATCGAGTCAATCCGTACCATCCCTCAGCGATGATCCCCATTTACACTGATCTGATGGGTTGTTAGGATTCGCGCCATGTCGATTGTCATGAAGGTCCTGTGGGGGATCGTCGCCGCGCTCTGTGCCGTTGCCTTGGGGTTCGTCACCGGCCTCGTCAACCCCGCCGAAAAGGTCAACGGGCTCTGGCTCGTCGTGGCCGCCGCCTGCTGCTACGTCCTGGCCTTCCGGTTTTATCAACGGTTTCTCTCGGCTCGCGTGCTGCAACTCGACGACCGCTGGGTGACGCCGGCCTACCGGCTGCAGGACGGCACGAATTTCTATCCCACCAATAAATATGTGTTGTTCGGCCATCACTTTGCGGCGATCGCCGGGGCCGGGCCCCTGCTCGGGCCGGTGCTGGCCGCGCAGTTCGGCTTTCTGCCGGGATTCCTATGGCTGGTCGTCGGCGCGGTGCTGGCCGGCGCCGTCCAGGATTTCATCGTGCTGGTGGCCTCGATGCGCCGGAACGGCCGGTCGCTGCCGGAGATCGCGCGCGACGAGGTCGGCCCCATCACCGGCACGGCGACCGCGGCCGGCGTGCTGTTCATCGTCGTCGTGGCCCTGGCGGGATTGGGCCTGGCCGTCGTCAACGCCTTGCACGGCAATGCCTGGGGCACCTTTACGATCGCGATGACGATTCCCATCGGGTTTCTGATGGGGTTTTATTTGGAACGATTCCGGCCCGGGCGGGTTGCGGAAGTCTCGCTGCTCGGCGTGGCGCTGCTGGTGCTGGCCGTGTTCGCGGGGCGGGCCGTGGCCCAGTCCTCGCTGGCGTCCTGGTTCGAATTCGACCAGCCAACATTGGTCTGGCTGCTGGCCGGCTATGGCTTTCTCGCCAGCGTGCTGCCGGGCTGGATGCTCTTGGTGCCGCGCGGCTACCTCTCCACCTTCATGAAACTGGGCGTGGTGGCGCTCCTGGCCCTGGGCGTGGTGGCGATGGCCCCGACGATCGAGATGCCGCGCGTCACGGCCTTCGCGCAGGGCGGCGGCCCGATCATTCCCGGTCCGATCTTTCCCTTCTTGTTCATCACGATCGCCTGCGGCGCCATTTCGGGGTTCCACGCGCTCGTGTCGTCCGGGACGACGCCCAAGATGATCGAGCGCGAGTCCCATGCGCCGGTGGGCTACGGCGCCATGCTGCTGGAGAGCCTGGTCGGCGTCATGGCGCTGATCGCCGCCTCAGTCTTGACACCCGGGGACTATTTCGCGATCAACACGCATCTGTCCGCCGACGCCTTGGCGGCGATGGGATTCCCCGTTTCGCGCATCGAGGACTTGTCGACGCTGGTCGAGGCGGACGTGGCGGGGCGTCCGGGCGGCGCCGTGTCCTTGGCCGTGGGCATGGCCTCGATCTTCTCCGCCTTGCCGGGCCTGGGCGGCATTCAGGGGCTCATGGCCTATTGGTACCAGTTCGCCCTGCTGTTCGAAGCCCTGTTCATCCTGACGACGATCGACACGGGAACCCGCGTGGCGCGGTATCTTCTACAGGAAGCCGGGGGCCGGCTCTATCCTCCGCTCCGCCGATTTTCCTGGTGGCCCGGCGTGATCGCCTGCAGCGCGCTGGTGGTCGGCGGCTGGGCCTACTTGATCGGCACGGGCAGCATCTCCACCATTTGGCCGATGTTCGGGGCGGCGAACCAATTGCTGGGCACTTTGGCCCTGTGCATCGGCACGACGGTGCTGATCAAGATGCGCAAGACGGCGTTTCTGTGGATTACGGCGGTGCCGATGGTTTTTGTCGGCGTCATCACGTTGGCGGGGTGTTACGAAATGTTCGGCCTGTTCATGGCCAAGGCCGCGACGGCGCGCGAGGCCGCCCAGGCCGTGCCGCTCTACGTGGACGCCGGGCTGGTGGCGGCGGTGGCGTGCCTCGCGATCGTCGTGCTGGCCGACAGTCTCCGCCAATGGTACGGCTATCTGATCGAGGGGCGCCCCTGCACGAGCAGCGAGGTCCTCGTGGTCGCGGGCGGCGCCTCGCCGTCGGCGGCGCGGCCGGCGATCGACGACCGGATCGACTCGCCGCGTCTGGGCTGCTGTTAGCGGGAAGCGGGCAGGAGGAAGGAGGGCTATCGTGGGAGATCAATCCTCGTTCGACGTCGTGTCGCAGGTGAACATGCAGGAAGTGAAGAACGCGGTGGATCAGACGCTCAAGGAAATCCGCCAGCGCTTCGACTTCAAGGACAGCAAGACGGAGTTGACGTTACAGGAAAAAGAAAAACAGCTCATCGTCGTGTCCGACGACGACTACAAGTTGAAGGCGGTGCTGGAAATCCTCAAGGCCAAATGCGTCAAGCGCAACGTCTCGGTCAAGGCCCTGACCTACGGACCGGTGGAGCAGGCGCTGGCCGGCACGGTGCGGCAGACCATCACCATTCAAAGCGGCATCCCCGACGACAAGCGCAAGGCCATCGCCAAGGACGTGCGGGACGGGAAGTTCAAGGCCCAGACGCAGATTCAGGGCGACCAGATTCGCGTGCTCAGCAAGAGCAAGGACGAGCTGCAAGCGGTCATCGCGTTTCTGAAACAAAAGGATTATGGGATCGATCTGCAGTTCATCAACTACCGATAGCAGATGCACCATTCTGCAATGGTGATCGGTGGATAGGCGTCTCGTGCGGCACCGTGCCATTCCGTTGCTTCTCTGCGCCTGGGCCCTCACGGCCTGCGGCGGGAGCGATCCGATCGTCGTTATCGCGCTCCATCCGACCAACCCCAACATCATCTATGTCGCGACGAACGACTACATTTACAAGTCGCGCGACGGGGCGCAGACCTGGGAAAACCTTTCCAAGGGCATGACCCATTCGCGCGTGATCTCGATGGCCGTGGACCCGGTCCTCCCGGCGACGGTCTACGCCGGGACCAAGGGCGACGCCGTGTTCAAGAGCTACGACGGCGGCCAGCGTTGGGCGTCGCAACGGGCCGGTCTGGACGATGTGACGATCACCTCGGTGGTGAACCAGTTCGTCTTCGATCCGCACGACAACACGCATCTCTATGCGGCGACGACGATGGGCGTGTTCGAAACGACGAACGCCGGCGACCTGTGGCAGAAACGCATGGACGGGATGAAGGAAGTCCTGATGGTGGTGACCCTGGCCCTGGATCCGACCAGGCCCTGGATCATGTACGCGGGGACGAGCGGCGGCGTCTACAAAACTTCGACCAAGACCATCAAGTGGGAGAAGGCCAACAACGGTCTCGTGCCGCCGGAGGTCTTGAAGTCCTCGCGGGCGCTCGGCGTGACGGTCATGCAAGTGGACCCCTTCGCGCCGGACACGGTCTATGCGGCGACACTGGCCGGTCTGTTCAAATCGACCGATATGGGCTCGTCGTGGCAGCGAATCGGCGAGGCCTTGCCGGACCAAATGATCATCGGGATGCTGCTCGATCGCGTCGCGGCGAACACCCTCTACATCCTTGGGCGTCAGGGCGTGCATCGCAGCCGGGACGGCGGGAGCACCTGGACGGCTTTGAACCAGGGGCTGGCGAGCCTCAACGTCCGTAGCCTGGCGCAAAGCCAGGTCGATCCCAAGATTTTCTATGCGGGGACGAACGGCAGCGGCCTGTATCGGAGCCGGGACGGCGGGGAATTATGGGAGCCGGTCAATTCGCCGTCGATCAAGACGGCCAGGTCCGCCGGCGAGTCACGGTGAAGGGGAGTTGAGGTCGGACTTGCCGATGGAGCGGCCGGTCGAGGAGGAGGAGTTGAACGAACTGGTGTCGCCGAGGGCCGGGCCGACACGCGAGGCGTTGTTGAGCGTGGACGTGGCCCCGAGATCGTCGCCGGTCTTGCTCGTCTCGTTGAGCCGCGAGCTGCCCACGTCGGTCGAGCCGGTGCGCGAGGATTGGTTCAAGTCCGAATTGCCGGACGCGGCGCCGACGGACGATTGCTTGTTGAAAGAAGAGGCCCCGGAGAGGCCCGCTCCGGTTTGGCTCGAATCGTTCAATCGCGACTTGCCGATGTCTTTGCCGGACGGCGCCCGATCGAACTGCGTCGGCGCCGCGAACTCTTTCGTCAGCGCCGCTTCGTCTTCCCGAATCTTCCGTTTCTCGCGGCCGGACGTCTCGTAGTCGGCCTCCTGCATCTTCTCGTACGCCCGGTCGAGTTGCTGTTGACGTTGCCGCAGCTCGCGGAGCTTGGTGCGCGCCTGGACGACGGGCAGGACCAATGCGCCGTGCGAGGCGGCCAGCGAAAACCGCTGGCCGACGAGCCCCTGGGCCTTGTCGATGATGTCCGTGGCTTCGCGCTCCAGCGCGTCCAGCTCGTTCATGCTCCCGGGATCGGAGGCGCAGCAGGACAGAAAATCCCGGTACTTGCGGTCGAAGGAGGCGACGGCCGTTTCGAGATTGTCGTAGGTGATGTCGTCCCACGTTTTTTTCTTCTCTTTTTTGGGCTTGTCCTGCGGGCGCGCCGGAGGCTCGTCGAGCGGTTCGCACCCCGGTCCGTTCTTGGGAGACAGGATACTCTCGCCGCCCTTGCCGGGGCAGAGATACAGGCGGTTGGCCGCTGCGCTCTCATCGGGTGAACCGGCAAGCCAGGCAAGGCACCAGAGCAAGACAAGGCCGATGGCGGTTCGGCAGCGCATGAAGGGATTGTCCGCGGCCCCCGGTCAAAAGTCAACGAAAGCCGTCTTGCCAGCGCTTTGGCGAGTGCGCTAGGCTCGCCGCGCCGCGCGTGGTTCGCACGTGCAGCGTGTCATCGGAATGAAAGGGAGGCGCTCGTGTCGGTGGTCTACATTCAAGATATCGCCCGGTCCGTCGGGCAAGAGGTGACGATTCGCGGGTGGCTGCGGCATCGCCGGGCCGGCGGAAAAATCCAATTCTTGATCGTGCGGGACGGCACCGGCGATCTCCAGGCCGTGGTCAGCAAAGCCGCGGTGGGGGAGGAGTCGTTCGGAAGACTGGCGTCGGTGACGCAGGAATCCTCGCTCATCCTCACCGGCGTGCCGCGCGCCGATTCTCGCGCGCCCGGCGGCTGCGAGCTGGACGTCCGCCGCCTCGACATCGTGCAGGTGGCCGAGCCCTTTCCCATCCAGCCGAAGGAACATGGGGTCGGCTTCCTGATGGAGCACCGTCACCTGTGGATCCGGTCGTCCCGGCAGCACGCGATCCTGCGCATCCGCCACGAGATCGTCAAAGCCTGTCGCGATTTCTTCGATTCCCGCGGATTCGTACTGGTGGACGCGCCCATCTTTACGCCGAACGCCTGCGAAGGCACGACGACGCTCTTTCAGACCGACTATTTCGACGAGAAGGCCTACCTCACCCAGAGCGGGCAGTTGTACAGCGAGGCGACGGCGGCGGCGCTGGGCAAGGTCTATTGTTTCGGGCCCACGTTCCGCGCGGAGAAATCCAAGACGCGGCGGCACTTGATGGAATTCTGGATGGTGGAGCCGGAAGTGGCCTATGCCGAGCTGGCCGACATGATGGAACTGGCCGAAGATTTCCTGTCCTCCATCGTGGAGCGGGTCTTGGCCCATCGCCGCGCCGAATTGGCGGTGCTGGAGCGGGATGTGTCCAAACTGGAGCAGGTTCGGAAGCCGTTCCCCCGGATGACGTACGAAGAGGCCGTCGCGCGCCTGCAACAGAAGGGCAATCCGATTCAGCAGGGCGACGACTTCGGCGGCGACGAGGAGACGCTGTTGTCGAACGAGTTCGATCGGCCGGTCATCGTCCACCGGTATCCCACGGCGCTCAAGGCGTTCTATATGCAGAACGATCCGCTCCGCCCCGATCTGGCTTTGTGCATGGACGTGCTAGCGCCGGAAGGCTACGGCGAGATCATCGGGGGCGGCCAACGCATTCACGAATACGACAAACTCGTGAGCCGTATCAGGGCACACCATCTGCCCGAAGAGGCCTTTCGCTGGTATCTGGATTTGCGCCGCTATGGGTCGGTGCCGCATGCGGGATTCGGCATGGGCATCGAGCGGGCGGTGGCCTGGATCTGCGGCCTCGACCATGTCCGTGAAACGATTCCCTTCCCGCGCATGCTCTACAAACTCTATCCCTAGATCGTTCCCTTACATTTGCCTTTCCATCTGCGATCACTTCGTTATTCCTTGTGACGCCAGCGCACATCGCGTTTGGCATTGCGAGGCAATGCCGCAAAACGAGGCCTTGCCTCCTCCCCTCTCACAATCCCTCCCCGTAGCGGCCGTTACCTGTCAGTTCTGTGGATATCGACTGATTCATATCTATACAAAATAACAAAGTTTTCTATTGACAAGTATATTCAAGAGCGTATACTCAGCGCCCTAGTTGTGGGAGAAAGTGGGAAGCAATGGTTTTTGTGATAATTCGATGGAATTTCAGCATGTTCCTGTCATGGTCGAGGAGGTGGTCCGATGGATTGCATGGAAGCCGGACGGGCAGTACCTCGATTGTACGGTGGGGCAGGGAGGCCATGCTGACGCCATTCTCGCTGCAACGGGACCGGGTAGCCGGCTGGTGGGATTCGATCAGGACGAGGAGGCTGTGTCGGTGGCAAGGGCTCGGCTTGCATCGTACGGCGCCCGCGCAACCGTGCTGCACGGCAATTTCCTGGACGTGACGCGCTTGTTGCGGGACGCGCAAGTGTCGGAGGTGGACGGCGTGCTATTCGACCTGGGAATCTCGTCGGCGCAACTGGGGCAGGCGGCGCGCGGGTTCAGTTTTCAAGCCGAGGGGCCGCTGGACATGCGCATGGATCGTCGCGCCGCCTCGCGTGCCGATGGCCTGATCGAGACCCTGTCAGAAGCGGCCCTGGCGGATTTGATCTACGAATTCGGCGAAGAGCGGTATGCGCGCCGCATTGCGCGCGCCATCGTCCGGCGGCGCGACGCCCAACCGATCCGCACGACTACCGAGTTGGCCGACATGATCGCACGCGCCGTGCCCGCCGCCTATCGGCACGGCCGTATCCACTGCGCGACGCGGACGTTTCAGGCGCTCCGCATCGCGGTCAATCGTGAGCTGGACGTTGTGGCGCCGGCGTTGCGGGATGTGGCCGGCGTGTTGGCGCTCGGAGGGCGCATCGGCGCGATCGCCTTCCATTCGCTCGAAGATCGAATCGTCAAGCAAACGTTCAAAGCCTTGGCGGCCGAACGGCCGGATCTGCGCGTATTGACGAAAAAGCCTCTGATCCCTACGGACCAGGAGGCGCGTGACAACCCGCGGTCCCGGAGCGCCAAATTCCGCGTGCTCGAACGGACCCTATCCAGGAGGGCGGCATGAAAGCCTTGGCTGGCATGACCATTCTCGGATTGCTCTTGTTGTGCGTCGCCGTCCGCATCGACTTGATGCGGGTCGGCTACCACATCGAGCGGCTCAAGGAGCGCAAGGTCGCGCTGGTGCGCGAGCGCGACGAACTGCACGTGAAGGTGTCGGCGCTGACCGCTCCCGAGCGGATCGCCCGCGTGGCCAAAGATCAACTGGGCATGACGCAACCGGAGCGGGGGCAGGTCGTGGTGGTGAGGGCGCGGCCCGCGCCGCCGGCCGAGCCGGCGCCCCGCGTGGCCCTGGCCGAGCTCAAGCTGGCCAAGGCTGAGATTGGCGGGAGAATGCCGTGAGCGCTTCGGATCCCTGGCGTCGCCGGCATCTCGTCACGGTCGTCGCGCTCGTGCTGGGTTTCTGCGCGGTCCTGGGCCGGCTCTTCACGCTCCAAGTTTTGCAAGCAGCCGATTTGACGGAGCGGGCGGACCGGCAGCACGAGCGCACGGTCACCGTCGAGGGCGTCCGCGGCGCCATCTACGATCGGGAGGGCCGCGTGCTCGCGTTGAACATGGACGTGCCGTCCGTGTTCGGCGTCCCGACGGCGCTGGACAATCCGATCGGTACGGCGCGGGATCTGGCGCGTGTGCTGAACGTTCGCACGGACGAATTGGAGCGCAAGCTCAAGCAGGATCGCAGTTTCGTTTGGCTGGCGAGAAAGCTCGATCCCGACCAGGGGCGAACGGTCGAGTCCTTGTCGCTCAAGGGCATCGGGACGGTTCTCGAGGGGCGTCGGTTTTATCCCAAAGGGCCGCTCCTGTCGCACGTCCTCGGCTTCACCGGCGTCGACGGACAGGGGCTCGAGGGGCTGGAGCGCCGCTACGAGCCGGTCTTGCGCGGCGGAACGCACCGGGTCGTGCTCCAACGGGATGCGTTGGGGCATACGGTGTTTCCCAAGGATTTCAACGAACAGGGGCCGTCGCCGGGGCACAGCCTGCGGCTCACGATCGACGAGGTTGTGCAGTACCTCGCGGAAAAAGAGCTGGAAGAGGGGGTCCTCGCAGCCAAAGCCAAGGGCGGGATGCTGGTGGCGATGGATCCGAAAACCGGCGCGATCCTCGCGATGGCGCTGTACCCGAAGTTCGATCCCAACGCGGTCCGCGGTCTGACGCCGGACCGGTGGCGCAACCGCATTCTTACCGATGCCTACGAGCCCGGCTCCACGTTGAAAGTGATCACGGCGGCCGCCGCGCTGGACGCGAAGGTCATGACGCCGGGGACGCTCATCTTCGGCGAGCACGGCGAATATGCCGTGGCGGGCCGCACGATCCACGACCACGAAAAGCAGGGGTGGATGACCTTCGCGCAGATGGTCCAGAAGTCGAGCAACGTGGGCGCCGCCAAGGCCGGCATCGCGCTCGGCGAAGAGCGACTGTACCGCTATGTGAAGGCGTTCGGCTTCGGCGAACGGACCGACATCGATCTGCCCGGCGAAGCGGCAGGTCTGGTGCGGGAGCCGCGTGAATGGGGCAAGCAGTCCCTCACGTCGATCGCCTTCGGGCAGGAAATCGGCGTGACGCCGCTGCAACTGACGGCGGCCGTGTCGGCGATCGCCAACGGCGGCTGGCTGATGCGACCCTACGTGGTGGCCGAGGTGCGTGACGGGCACGGCGAGCCCATCGTCCAGGCGGGACCGCTGGTGCGCAAGCGCGCCGTATCGGCCGACACGGCGCAAGCCATGACGGCGATCCTCGAAGGCGTCGTGACCAACGGCACGGGCGGCAAGGCGGCGGTGCCGGGCGTCCGCGTGGCTGGCAAAACCGGCACGGCCCAGAAGATCGATCCGCAGACCGGCCGCTACTCGCCGACGCAATTCGTCGCGTCGTTCGTCGGCTTCGCGCCCGCGGACGATCCGCGGCTGACAATGATCGTCGTGATCGATGAGCCGCGCACCGAACAATGGGGCGGAGCCGTCGCCGCGCCGGTGTTCCGGCGCGTGGCGGAGCAGGCCCTGCCGCATTTGGGCGTGACGCCGCAGGCCCCGCTGAAAGTTGCCCAAGGCGGGGGTGCCGTGTCCTAGGCGGGCGATGCCGCGGCCGGCGAGCGAGATGACGTGCGGGACGACATGACGGTGGCCGAATTGATCGCGCCTTTGGCCGTGCAAGAGCGGCGAGGCGGGCAGGCGGAACAAGGTTCGTTGGACGTCGAGGTGCGTGCCGTGACCGACGATTCCCGGCAGGTCAAGCCCGGCAGTCTCTTCGTCGCCGTGAAGGGCGAGCGGACCGACGGGCATCGGTATTTGGCGCAGGCTGTGGCGGCCGGGGCCTGCGGGCTCGTCGTCGAAGAGATGCCCGCGAATGGGGCGGCGGACCGGGCCGGCTCCGTACCCCTGTTCAAGGTCGCGGATACGCGGCAGGCGGTGGGGCTGTTGGCCGGCCGCTACCACGGCGACCCGTCGCTCCGCCTCCGCATGATCGGCGTGACGGGCACGAACGGCAAGACGACGATCACCTACCTGTGCCGGGGGCTGCTCGAAGCGGTGGGTCGGAAAGTCGGGGTGATCGGGACCGTCGCCTACGTGATCGGGGGCGAGCAGGTGACGGCCTCGCACACGACGCCGGGCGCCGTGGAGCTGCAGGGCCTGTTGGCCCGCATGGTCGGGGCCGGCATGGATACGGTGGCGATGGAAGTCTCCTCGCATGCCCTGGCCTTGGACCGGACGGCCGGTTGCGAATTCGACATGGCGATTTTCACGAACCTCACGCAGGACCATTTGGACTTTCACACGGACATGGCCGACTACTTCCGCGCGAAACTGCGGCTGTTCACCGGATTGACGCCGGACGGGAGGAAGGCCGGCCCCAAGCGCGCCGTCGTGAACGTGGACGACGAGCGGGGCCTCCTCGTCTGCGCCGCGACGCGCGTGCCCGCCTGGACCTATGCGATCCATCGCCCGGCCGATATCATGGCCGAGCGGGTCGCCCTTTCGCTCGGCGGAACCACGTTCACGGCCGCGACGCCCGCCGGCCGGTTTCCGGTGGAGAGCCGGTTGGTCGGCGAGCACAATGTCTCGAACCTGCTCGCGGCGATCGGCGTGGGGCTGCACGAAGGGCTGTCGGTTCCACAGATCCAAGAGGGGCTGGCCTCGGTGGGGAACGTACCGGGCCGGTTCGAGCGCGTCGAAGCCGGACAGGACTTCACCGTGGTCGTCGATTACGCCCATACCGAAGACGCGCTCGTCCGGCTGCTCGCGGCGGCCACGAAACTCAAGACCGGCCGGATCATCACAGTCTTCGGCTGCGGGGGAGACCGGGACCGTGGCAAGCGGCCCAAGATGGGCCGGGCGGCGGCGGAGGCCAGTGACGTCGTCGTGCTGACATCCGACAATCCGCGCGGCGAAGATCCGCAGGCGATCTTGCGCGAGGTCGAAGTGGGGGTGAAAGCCGGGGTCGCCGCGAGGCCGGCGGGCCAGGTCCGCTACGAGGTCGTGGCCGACCGGCGCGATGCGATTCGGCTGGCCGTCCGCGAGGCGCGGGCGGGGGACATGGTGCTCATCGCGGGCAAGGGGCACGAGGATTACCAGATCGTCGGTGCGCAGCGGCTGCATTTCGACGATCGGGAAGAGGCGCGCGCTGCGATCGCCGCGGCGGCGCAACGAGGCGGGTGAGACGAAGACCGCCATCGCAGGGAGTCGGCTATGACGAAATTGGAACGAGTGGAAGGGGTGGTGGTGCAGGGCTTTCAGCCGGAGCCGGAAGGGCCCGGCTACATGTTGTGTATGGATCCGGAGACCGGCACGACCTTTGCCGTCCGCGCGGGTGAAACGATCGGCGCGGCCTTGCACCGCGTCGTGACCCGCTACCGGCTCGCAGTGAAGAGAGGCAATGGGCACGCTCACGGGCTCTGTCGCTGACGTTCCGGTCCACGGCCCGGGGACGGCCCCAAGGGGCGTCTGGATGCCGCTGTTCACGCTGGACGAGGTGCTGGAGATCACGGGCGCCCGGCTGCTCGCGGGCGACGCGTCCCGGTCCGCGCGCGGGGGATTTCGGCGGATCAGCACCGATTCGCGCGACATCCGGCGCGGCGACCTCTTCGTGGCCCTGGTCGGGGACCGATTCGACGGCAAACAGTTCGTGCAGGCGGCCCTGGATGCCGGGGCGGCCGGCGCGCTGGTTCAGGCGGGTTCGTGGCCCGCAGCGTCGGGGCGCCCGGTGCTCGGAGCGCCGGACTCCCTCCTCGCCCTCCAGCAGTTGGCGGCACACCATCGCAGCCGGTTCGAGATTCCCGTCGTCGCCGTGACCGGCAGCAACGGGAAAACCACGACGAAGGAAATGGTGGCCTGTGTCCTTGCCCAGCGGGGGCCGGTCCTCAAAACCGAAGGCAATCTGAACAACCGGATCGGCGTGCCGCTGACGCTGCTCCGGCTGGCGGCGCGCCAGACGGCCGCAGTGATCGAGATGGGGGTGGATCATCGGGGCCAGACGACGCGCCTGTGTGAAATCGCGCACCCGACGGTGGGGCTCATCACGAACATCGGGCCGGATCATCTGGAATTTTTCGGCAGCGTGGACGTTTCGGCACAAGCCAAGGGCGAGCTGCTCGATTGTCTGCCGGCGGACGGGGCGGTCGCCTTGAACGCGGACGACGCCTATTTCGATTACCTGGCCTCGCGGGCGCAGTGCCGCGTGGTGTCTTTCGGCCTCTCGCCCCGGGCGCAGGTGCGGGCCGTCGAACTCACGCCCGAGCCGGGGCGAGGCACCGAGTTTCGGCTGGTCCTGCCGGGGCGCAACAGGCCGCAGCGGGTCTTGTTGCCCTCGTACGGTGTGCACAACGTGTCGAACGCCTTGGCCGCGGCGGCCGTCGGGCATGCGCTTGGCCTCAGCGGCGCCGCCATCGCGCGCGGGTTGGAACGGTTCAAACCGGCCGTCATGCGTTCGGATATCCGCCACTGGAAGGGCCTGACCGTGATCGACGACGCCTACAACGCCAACCCGGCGTCGATGGAAGCGGCGATCACGCTGCTGGCCGAACTGGCCGGGCGGAACCGGTCCATCGCGGTGCTCGGCGATATGCTGGAGCTGGGGCCGGAGTCGCCGGATTGGCACAGACGGCTCGGCCAACATGTGGCCGAGCAGAGAATTTCCCGTCTGATCGTGTGCGGCGAACTCGGGCGAGCCATTGCCGAAGGGGCGCGTCAAGGTGGCATGGCCCCGGACCGTATTCAGGAAGCCGCGGATTCGGCCGACGCCGGTCGGCTCCTGCGGGAGTTGGCCGCGCCGCCTGACGCGGTGTTGGTCAAGGGATCGCGCGGCATGGCAATGGAGCGGGCGCTCGGTGCCCTGACGAAAGCATGAGGAGCGGACGGCTAATGGGCGGCGACAGAGGGGAGGAGCGGCGCTAGCGATGCTGTATTTATTGCTGTATCCGCTGCACACGGAATTCTCCCTCTTCAACGTGTTCCGGTACCTGAGTTTCCGGATCATCTATGCGGCCATCACCGCCTTCGTCGTGGCCTTCCTGCTGGCGCCCTGGTTGATCCGCAAGCTCCAGGAGGTCCGCATGGGGCAGCAAATCCGGGACGACGGTCCCAGCACGCACCAGGTCAAGAGCGGCACGCCGACGATGGGCGGCCTGCTGATCCTCTTCGCAGTCGCGCTGGGCACGTTCCTGTGGGCCGACATCACGAACCGGTACGTGTGGCTCGTGGTCTGTTCGACGCTCGGCTTCGGCGCCATCGGTTTCGCGGACGACTATCTCAAGTTCGTCCGGCGGCAGTCGAAGGGCCTGAGTGCGTCGCAAAAATTCCTGGCACAGGGCGTCATGGCTTTCGCCGTGGGACTCTTTTTCTACGTGCTGCCCGGCTATTCCACGCAGTTGAGCGTGCCGTTCTTCAAGAATTTCACGCCCGATCTGGGCCTCTTCTATATCCCCTTCGCCGTCCTGGTGATCGTCGGAACTTCCAATGCGGTCAACCTGACCGACGGTCTCGACGGCCTGGCGATCGGGCCCATCATGATCGCCACGCTGGCCTATACGATCGTGGCCTACATCGTGGGCAACCGGGTCATTTCCGACTATTTGCTCATTCCTTACATCGAAGGCGTCGGCGAGGTCGCGGTCTTTACGGCGTCCATGTTCGGGGCCAGCTTGGGCTTTCTGTGGTTCAACGCCTATCCCGCGTCGATTTTCATGGGCGACGTCGGTTCCCTGCCCCTCGGCGCGGCCTTGGGCACGGTGGCGGTGGCGAGCAAACACGAACTGTTGCTGTTCCTCGTCGGCGGCGTCTTCGTCATCGAAGCGGTCTCCGTGATTTTCCAAGTCGCCTCGTTCAAATCGCGCGGCAAGCGCATCTTCCTGATGGCGCCCCTCCATCACCATTTCGAGATGAAGGGCTGGGAGGAGCCGAAGGTCGTGGTGCGCCTGTGGATCGTGGCGATTTTGTTGGCGTTGCTGAGTTTGAGCACGCTCAAGTTACGGTGAAGGCAAGACGGTGAAGTGGTATGCCGTTCCCGGCGGAGGCGGAGTTCAGGGGCAAGCAGGTGACGGTCGTCGGGTTGGCGCGTAGCGGCGTTGCCGCCGCCCGGCTACTCCAGGAAGTTGGGGCAAAGGTGACGGTCACGGATACGAAGGACGAAGCGGCGCTGGCGCCGGCCCTGGCCCGCGTGGATCGGGCCTCGGTGTCGGTGCGCGTCGGCGCGGCCTACGAACAGGCCATCCGCGAGGCGGCCCTCGTCGTCGTCAGCCCCGGGGTGCCGACCCGGTCGGCGCCGCTGGAGGCGGCGCGGCGGCGCGGCGCGCGGGTGATCGGTGAACTGGAGCTGGCGTCGCGATTTTTCACGGCGCCGGTCGTGGCTGTCACGGGCACGAACGGCAAGAGTACGACGGTGACGGTGACGGGCTTGATGCTGGAACGGAGCGGCAAGCGGGCCTTCGTGGGCGGCAATCTCGGCGTTCCGGCGGCGGAAGCGGCCTTGGCCTGCCGGCAGGCTGCCGGTGGGCCACCGCCCTACGACTGGATCGTGGCGGAGACCTCCTCGTTCCAGCTCGAAACGATCGAGTCGTTCCGTCCTCGGGTAGCGGCCTTGCTGAACATCACGACGGATCACATGGACCGGTACGCGTCGGCCGGCGATTACGTGGCGGCCAAGGGCCGCATCTTCATGAACCAAGGAGCGGGCGACACGGCCGTGCGCAATGCGGACGATGCGCGGGTGGCGGCGATGCCGATCCGGTCGGCGGCGCGGCCGGCGGGGTTTACATTGCATCGCCCCGCGAACGGGGCGTCCTTCGAAGGCGCATTTTTCGACGCGGACCGACTGCAGGCCTCGTGGGACGGCGCGACGATTCCTCTGTGCCGGCGGGACGAACTCAAGTTGCTCGGCGCGCACAACGTGGCCAATGCGCTGGCGGCGTCGGCCATCGGGCTGGCCTGCGGCTGCCCGCCGGAGGCGATCCGCGCGGTGTTGCGCGCCTTCCCCGGCCTCGAACATGCGCTGGAGGTCGTGCGGGAGCGGCAGGGCGTCCTGTTCATCAACGATTCCAAGGGGACCAACGTCGACGCGACGCTGAAAGCGCTGGAAAGCGTGGACCGGCCGATCGTTCTCATCGCCGGCGGGCGCGACAAGGGCGGAGACTTCGTGCGGCTGCGGGACGCGATTGCGCGGCGGGTCAAGCGGCTGGTGCTGATCGGTGAAGCGGCGGCGCGATTGCGGGAGACCGTCGGGGACGCGAGCCCTGTCATTGAAGCCGGCTCGCTGGCCCAGGCCGTCGAGACGGCGGCACGCGAAGCCGCGTCCGGCGACGTCGTGCTGCTGTCCCCCGCCTGCGCCAGCTTCGACATGTTCGCGGACTACCAGGATCGCGGGCGGCAGTTCAAAGCCCTGGTCCATGGATTGTCGTGAGGCGGGATGGTCGTCGTGAAGGCAACGAAGGAGAAGGCGTGAATGGCGCGCCGAAGCGGTCGAGTCGGATCCTTGACGCTGCCGACCCTGCCCTGGGCGTCGCTGGAGGAGCGGGGCAAGGGGCTTCCCCCTGCGGACGGTCTGCTCATGCTCGTGGCGGCGCTGCTGGCTTTTGTCGGGTTGGTGATGGTGTTCAGCGCGAGCGGGGTCGTGGCGGGCACGCGCTATCAGGATTCGATTTTCTATCTGAAACGGCAGTTGGCCTGGCTGGCCGTCGGCTTCTGTCTCATGCACCTGGCCTCGCGGCTCGACTACGCGATCTGGCGGAAGCTGGCGTTGCCGATCCTGGGTGTGACGGCGGTGCTGCTGGTGCTGGTGCTGATTCCGGGCGTGGGCACGTTGGTCAAGGGCGCGCGGCGCTGGTTGCGGGCCGGTCCCGTGTCCATCCAGCCGGCCGAAATGGTCAAGCTCGTCGTCGTCCTCTATCTGGCAGCCTACCTGACCAAAAAGGGGGATCGCTTGCGGGATTTTCTGAAGGGATTCGTCCCGCCCTTGGTGGTGGTGGGCATCCTGGCGGCGCTCGTGGTGCTGGAGCGGGACTTGGGGACGGTCGTGGTCGTGGGGTTGGTGACGCTGGGGCTCCTGTTCCTGGCCGGCGCCCGGCTCACGCACCTGCTCGGCCTCTTCGCGATGGCGGCGCCCCTGGTGGCCTTCATGGTCTGGCGGTCCCCCTATCGCATGAAGCGGCTGATGACGTTTCTCGATCCGTCGAAAGATCCGACCGGCGCCGGCTTCCAGGTGAATCAGTCGACGCTGGCCTTCGGGAGCGGCGGCCTCTTCGGCGTCGGGTTGGGCGAGGGAAAACAAAAGCTGTTTTTTCTCCCCGAAGCCCATACGGACTTCGTGCTGGCGCTGGTGGGCGAGGAACTGGGCCTGATCGGGACCGCGGCCGTGATGGTGCTCTACATGATTCTGGTCGTCAAAGGGTTCCAGGTGGCGGCACGGGCGCGGGAGCCCTTCGGGCGCCATTTGGCCCACGGTATCACCCTGTTGATCGGGCTGCAGGCGATGATCAACGCGGGCGTGGCGACGGGCATGTTGCCGACCAAGGGCCTGACGCTGCCGCTCGTGAGCTACGGCGGCTCGTCGTTGCTCGTCAGCATGACGGCGGTAGGCATCTTGTTGAGCATTTCGCGGGACCGGCAGGGCGCGAGAAATTTGCTGGCCGCGCAGCGGCCGGGCGGAGGCCGATGAACGTGGTCATCGCGGCGGGCGGAACGGGCGGGCATCTCTATCCTGCCGTGGCGCTGGCACGCGAGCTGTTGCGGCAAGTGCCCGGGTCCGCCGTGACCTTCGTCGGAACCAGCCGGGGCATCGAGTCGAAAGTGTTGCCCAAGGAAGGCTTCGAGTTGGAACTGATCGACGCCAAGCCGGTCATGGGCCGCGGGATCGTCGAGGCGCTGGCGGCCTTCGCCACCCTGCCGCTGGGCCTTTGGCAATCGCTCCGCCTGTTGCGTCGACGCGGTGCCGAGTTGGTGATCGGCATCGGCGGCTATGCGAGTCCGCCGGTCCTGCTGGCGGCCTGGCTGTTGCGGATCAAGCGCGCGATCCTGGAGCCGAACGCCTACCCCGGCATGGCCAACAAGGTGATCGGGCCCCTCGCGAATCTGGTGTTCGTGGGCCATGCCGCGGCCGCGGGCGCCTTTCCGCCGGCCGCGGTGCGCCTCACGGGCACGCCGGTCCGGCGGGAGTTTTCCGAAGCGGGCGGGCCGTCGGACGCCGGCGGGCCACGGGACCGGACGACCCTCCTGATCTTCGGCGGGAGCCAGGGCGCCCATGCGATCAACGTGGCGGTCATGGAGGCCCTGCCCTTCCTGTCCGGCCTGCGCGACCGGCTGCGGATCGTCCACCAGACGGGCGCGGCGGACGTGGAGTCGGTACGGAGCGCCTATGCGCATGCCGGTCTGACGGCGGAGGTGTCGGCCTTCATCTACGACATGCCGCGCGCGCTGCGCGAGGCCGACGCGGTGCTCTCGCGGGCCGGCGCGGTGACGCTGGCGGAACTCACGGTCAGCGGCAAGCCGGCGGTGCTGGTGCCGCTGCCGTCCGCCATTTACAACCACCAGGAAAAGAACGCCAGGGTCCTGGAAGAAGCCGGCGCCGCCGTGGTCCTCCTGCAACGCGACCTCACGGGCGCGCGCTTGGCGGAGGCCGTCACGGCGCTGTTGGCCGATCCGGGGCGGCTGAACGCGATGGGACAGCGCAGTCGACAGTTGGGGCGCGCCGATGCGGCGGAAGCCGTCGTGCGCGAATGTCGGACCTTAGTGGAGGGACGCGATGAGACCAACCAGTCTTCTGGAGCGACCGGGGCATGAGCAGGCGGACATTCACGGCAACGGGCATCGCGGAAACGGGCAACCGAGCTACGGATCGTATGGGACGGAAACGGTCGGGACACGCTACGGGCTGAGCCGGCGGCAAGGGACGACGATGTTCCGAAAAATCCAACACATCCACCTGGTCGGCATCGGCGGGTCCGGCATGAGCGGCATCGCCGAGGTGTTGCTGACGCTCGGCTACAAGGTGACCGGCTCCGACATGCAATATTCGGATACGGTGCGGCGTTTGGAGGAGATGGGCGGGCGGATCTTCATCGGGCACGACGCGGCCAACATCGGCGATGCCCAGGTGGTGGTCATTTCCTCGGCGGTGGCCAAGACGAACCCCGAAGTGCTGGCGGCCCAGGAAAAGGTCGTGCCGGTCATTCCCCGCGCGGAGATGCTCGCGGAATTGATGCGGCTGAAGTTCGGCATCGCCATCGCCGGCGCGCACGGCAAGACGACGACGACCTCGATGGTCGCCGCCGTGCTCGCCCAGGGCGGGCTGGATCCGACGATCGTCATAGGCGGCAAGGTCAACGCGTTGGGCAGCCATGCGCGACTCGGACGCGGGGATTTCCTGGTCGCGGAGGCGGACGAAAGCGACGGGTCCTTTCTCAAGCTCGCGCCCTCGGTCGTCGCCGTGACGAATATCGACCGCGAGCATCTGGAGCATTACGGCACGATGGAGCGGTTGGAGGCGAGCTTTCTGGAATTCGTCAACCGCATTCCGTTCTACGGGCTCGCCGTCCTCTGCGCGGACGACGAACGACTGCGCGCCCTCTTGCCGCACATCGTCAAGCGCTACCAGACCTACGGTCTGTCGGATCGTCCGGACGGCCCGGCGCCGGATTTCAAAGCGACCGACCTGGTCATGACGCAATGGGAGACGAATTTCCGGGCTCATTACCGGGGCAAGCCGCTCGGCCCCTTCCGCATCGCGGTGCCGGGCGTCCACAACGTGTCCAATGCACTCGCGGCCATCGCCATCGGGATGGAATTGGACGTGCCGGTGGACTTGATCCGCAAGGGGCTGGCCTCCTTCGCCGGCGTCGAACGCCGCTTCCAACTGAGGGGAGAAAAGAACGGGGTCATGGTCGTGGACGACTACGGCCATCATCCGAGCGAAATCCGGGCGACGCTGGCCGCCGCGAAAGAGGGCTGGGCGCGCCGGCTGGTCGTGGTGTTCCAGCCCCATCGCTATTCGCGCACGCGGGACCTGCTCGAAGAGTTCGCCCGTGCCTTCGATCGGGCCGACGTAGTGGTGCTGACGGACATTTATGCGGCGGGCGAAACGCCGATTCCCGGCGTGACGGGCGAGAAGCTCTTCGAGGTCATCCGGGCCGCGGGCCATCCGGCGGTGCGCTGGGTGCCGCGCAAGGACGAGTTGCCCGAGCAGGTGCGCGCGCTCGTCCAGCCGGGCGATTTGGTGCTGACCTTGGGCGCCGGCGACGTGTGGAAGGCCGGGACCGGACTGTTGGAGCGTCTGTAACGGGAGCGAAGGCCGAATAAACGGCGGAGACACGATGGCAGCGATGTTGGCCTACGGGATGAACGCGGAGCCGACCGGGCGAACCGGTCTGACGCCCCACGCGGCGCGGCCGGCCCCTGCGGCCCGGCCGTCGCGCGATCTGCGCGCCGTGGTGCAAGGGCTGCGCGGCGAGGTGCGGTTCAACGAGCCGCTCAAGGACCTGACGTCGTTCCATATCGGCGGGCCGGCGGACGTGTTGGTTTATCCGGCGGACGTCGAGGATGTGGCCCGCCTGGTCCGGCAGGCCGGCCACGAGAAGGTGCCGGTCTTCGTCATCGGGGGTACCAATCTCTTGGTGCGCGACCGGGGCATCGGCGGGGTGGTCGTCAGCCTCTCCCGGCTTCACGCGATCCGCGACGAACCGAACCAGGTCGTCTACGCGGAGGCCGGCGTCGGCATGCCCACGCTCATGAAATATGCCATGTCCCGGTCGCTGGCCGGCTTGGAATGGGCGGCGGGCATTCCCGGCACGCTCGGCGGGTGCGTCGTGATGAACGCCGGCACCAGGCTCGGGGAGATGAGTGCCGTCTTGAAGGCCGTGCGGGTGGTGGATCCGCAGGGCACGGTGGTGGACTGCCCCGCCTCGGCGATCCGGTTCAGCTATCGCCGCGCCAAGTTGCCGCAAGGCATCGTCGTCGGCGCCTGGCTGCAACTCAAGGCGGGGGACCGCGAGGCGATCGAGACGACGGTGAAGGACTATCTGCGCCACCGCAAAGAGACGCAGCCCCTGGCGCTTCCGAGCGCCGGCTGCGTGTTCAAGAATCCGCCGAACGACGCGGCCGGCCGTCTGATCGAAGCGGTAGGCTTGAAGGGGGCCAGGATCGGCGACGCCCAGGTGTCCGAGAAACATGCCAACTTCGTCGTGAACCTGGGACAGGCCCGCGCCGCCGACGTCATCGCCTTGATCAAGAAGGTCGGCCGGACAGTGGAGGAGCAAACGGGCGTGACCCTGGAACTGGAACTGAAAATCGTGGGGCGGCCGTGAGGCCGGCGGCGCGGTGTCGCGCATGAAGGGGAGACGGTGAAAGGTTCATTGCTGACCCAGGCGAGGATCGGCGTGCTGATGGGCGGCCGATCGTCCGAGCGTGAGATTTCGCTCAAGACGGGGCGGGCCATGCACGGGGCGCTGGTACGGCGCGGCTACGACGCGGTGGCGATCGACGTGGACGGCAGCCTCCTTCGCCAACTGCGGACGAAACGCATCGACGTGGCGCTGGTGGCCTTGCACGGCCCGGGCGGCGAAGACGGGACGATCCAAGGGTTTTTGGAAACGATCGGCTTGCCCTATAGCGGCTCCGGCGTGCGGGCGAGCGCCGTAGCGATGCACAAGGGCCTGACCCGCTCCGTGCTGGCCCAGCACGGGCTGCCGGTGGCGCCGGGCACGACGGTCCGCGCGGGCGAGCGCCGTTCTTGGAAGAGCGTGCGAAGCGACCGGTTGCGGTTCCCGGTGGTCGTCAAGCCGGCGACGCAGGGTTCGACGATCGGCATCTCGATCGCGCGCACCGAGCGCGATTGGCTTCCCGCCCTGCGGCAGGCCCATGCCTACGACGAGGAAGCGATCGTGGAAGCCTTCATTCCGGGACGCGAGCTCACCGTGTCGATTCTGGCCGATGGGAAAACGATGACGGCGTTGCCCCCGGTCGAGATCGTGGCGCCCCAGGGCTTCTACGACTTTTCGGCCAAGTACCAGAAGGGCCGTACGCGGTACCTCTGTCCTGCACCCTTGCCGGCTCCCGTGCGGATGGCGGTCAAGGACATCGCGACGCGGGCCTTTCGAGCCGTGGGCTGCGAGGGCGCGGCCCGCGTGGATTTCCGGGTGACGCCGGCGGGGAAGCCCTACGTCCTGGAACTCAACACGATTCCCGGCATGACGGAGACCAGCCTGCTGCCGATGGCGGCGGCGGCGGCGGGGATCGACTACGACCGGCTGACCGAACGCCTGCTCGAGTCGGCGCTGGCGCGGCAGCGCCGGTGGGTGCAGGCGCAAGGCGGCCGAGGGGCCGGGAGAAAGGCGGCACGCGCATGATCTGGCGCCGCACGGGCACGCGCCGGCGATCCCGCCGGCCGATGTGGTCGCCGAAGCCGGCCGGCCGGTCCCGATCCCGGCTCAAGAGCGTCGCGCTCTGGCGCCGCCTGGGTTGGGGCCTGGCCGGCCTCGTCCTGTTCGGCACGCTCGGCTGGGGCGGCTGGTGGGGCTATCAGCAGGCGGAGCCCACGCTGCACGAGTGGTTTCGGCTGCGCGACATCGCGGTCGACGGGACGGATCACGTGACGCGGCAGGCCGTGCTGGACCAACTGGCGCTGGGGGACGACGAAACGATGTGGACGCTGAATCCGGCGGATTTGGCCGAACGCCTGCGTCGGCATCCCTGGATCAAGGATGCGCGGGTGTCGCGCGCGCTGCCGCATCGGCTCGAGGTCGCGATCGTGGAGCGGGCGCCATCGGCGGTCCTCAAGGCCGACACGGCGCTGCTGCTGCTCGACGGCGAGGGAGCTGTGCTGGAACCGGTATCGGACACGACCGATCGCTCGCTACCGGTGCTCGTCGGCGTGAAGCCGGCGCAACTCGAGACCGGCGACAAGCCGTCGCGCGCGTTGGTCCGCAACGGCATCCGCCTGGCCGGCCTGCTGGGCGACGAATTCGAGGGGCAGTTGGAAATCAATCTGGCCGATCCGGACAACGCCGTCGCCTACGTGGACGGCTACAAATTCCAGTTCGGTCCGTCGGCCTTCGAAGAGAAATGGGAACGGTTTCGGAAGATCGACCATCCGGTCAACGGCGGGACCGCAGAGGGCGCCGCCAACGAGATCGACCTGCGATTTCCGGGCAAAGTCATCGTGCGCGAAAGGGGGGAATAACCGTGGCGAGACGCGATCATGTCGTCGTGGGGCTCGACATCGGCTCGACCAAAATCTGCGCGGTCGTCGCCGAAGTCGGCGAGGACGGAACAGTCCACATCACCGGCATCGGCTCCAGCCCGTCCCGGGGGATGCGCAAAGGCATCGTCCAGGACATCGAACTGACGGTGGAGTCGATCCGCAAGGCGGTGGAGGCCGCCGAGGTCATGACGGGCGGGCAGATCCACGCGGTCTACACGGGCATCGCGGGCAGCCACATCGCGATGGCCCATTCGGACAGCGTGGTCACGCTCAACAAACAGGAAGTCACCGAGGGCGATGTGGAGCGGGCCGTCGAGCAGGCGCGGGCCGGCGTGAAGGTCGATCCCGACCGGCGTATCCTCCACGTGATCCCCTGCGAGTTCACCGTGGACGACCAGGACGGCATCCGCGATCCCATCGGCATGTCGGGCACGCGGCTGAAGGTGGACGTGCAGATCATCACCGGCGCGGCGACCTCGGCGCAAAACTTGATCAAGTGCGTCAATCGGGCCGAACTGGATGTGGTCGAGATCGTGCTCCAGCCCTTGGCGTCGGCCGAGGCGGTGTTGAGCGCGGAGGAGCGGGAGTTCGGCGTGGCGATGGTGGATTTGGGCGGCGGCACGACCGATCTTGCGATTTTTCTCGACGGGAGCGTGCGCCACACCAAGGTGCTGCCGATCGGCGGGGACAACGTGACGAAAGACATCGCCTACGGGTTGAAGACGCATCCGACGGAGGCGGAGAAGATCAAGGTCCGGCACGGCCTGGCGCGCGTGGACATGGCGATGCCGGACGACGTGCTGGAGGTGCCGGCTGTCGGCGACCGGCCGACGCGGACCGCCTCGCGCAAGGAGCTGGCGGAAGTCATCGAGCCGCGGGTGGACGAAATGTTCGAACTGGTGCGGGACGAGATCAAACGCGCGGGGTACGAAGGCCGGCTGGGCGCGGGCGTGGTCATCACGGGCGGCACGGCGATGCTGGAGGGCATGCCGGACGCGGCGGAGCGGGTCCTGAACCTGCCGGCCCGGCGCGGCGTGCCGTCGGGCTTCGAGGGGCACAAGGACATCGTCGGCAAACCCATGCACGCGACGGCGGTCGGGCTGGTGTTGTACGCCTGCCGGCACGGCGAAGAATTGGCGGGAGCGGGGCTGGGGCACGGCCGGCGCGGCAAACGCGTCTTCGGGCGCATGCGGCAATGGATGCAGGAATTTTTTTAACTCACCCGTCGGCGACGGTCGGCTCGCGCACAGCGGGCCGCCCGACGCCGTAACGAAGGAGGCGATCCCATGTTCTCGTTCGAGGAACAAGACATCATGCCGGTCCGGATCAAAGTCATCGGCGTGGGCGGGGCGGGCTGCAACGCCATCAACACGATGATCGACTCGGGGCTCCAGCACGTCGACTTCATCGCCGCCAATACCGACGTGCAGGCGTTGAGCAAGTCCAAGGCGGGCACGAAGATCCAGCTCGGGCCGGCCAAGACGCGCGGCCTGGGCTCCGGGGCCAACCCGGAAGTCGGCCGCGATTCGGCGACGGAGAGCAAGGACGAAATCCGCGATACGTTGAGCGGCGCCGAAATGGTTTTCGTGACGGCCGGGATGGGCAAAGGCACCGGAACCGGGGCCGCGCCCGTCGTGGCCGGCGTCGCGCAAGAGCTGGGCATCCTGACCGTCGGCGTCGTGACGAAGCCCTTTCATTACGAAGGGGGCAAGCGCATGAGCCATGCGGAAGACGGCCTGCGCGAGCTGCGCAAACACGTGGACACGCTGCTCGTGATTCCCAACCAGCGCCTCCTCGGCCTGATGGACAAGAAGGTGCCCTTTCTCGAAGCCTTCCGCGTGGCCGACGACGTCCTGCGGCAGGCCATCCAGGGGATTGCCGACGTGATCACGACGGCGGGGCACGTGAACGTGGACTTCGCCGACGTGCGGACGGTGATGTCCTACACGGGGCGGGCGGTCATGGGCATGGGGCTGGGCCGCGGGGAGAATCGCGCGGCCGAAGCGGCGCAGAAGGCCATCTCGAGCCCGCTGCTCGAAGACGGCAGCGTGTCCGGCGCCCGCGGCGTCCTGCTCAACATCACGGGCGGCGCGAACATGTCGCTCCATGAAGTGGACCAGGCGGCTTCGATCATCCGCGAGACGGCCGATCCGGAAGCCAACATCATCGTGGGCCAGGTCATCAACCCGGATCTCCGCGACGAGTTGATCGTGACGGTGGTCGCAACCGGCTTCGAGCGGGAAGATCCGATCCGCATGGAGCGTCCCTTGCTGGAGCGGACTATGGCCAAGGCGCCGGTGGCCGAGCCGGTGCTGGCGGGTGCGCAGGTCGGCACGGGCCGGGGCCACGGGAACGGCCGGGGCAACGGAAACGGCAACGGCGCGGACACGCCGCGGAAGAATTTGGACCAGCCGACGTTCCTGCGCAAGCTGACCGGACACCGCGATGCGCAGGAGAAGCTGGGGCTGGACCTGGAAGAGAAGTGGGACGTGCCGACGTTCCTGCGGAAACAGGCCGACTGACAGGCGGACGCGCTCGAGATGGCACGGCAGAACGCTACGGCGGCAGGGCCCATTACCTTGCCGGCCTTCGCGGCCGGCGGCGCCGCGCACTTTTTCGGGACGAAACACGTGGCCGGCTTCGCCGGCAGAGGCGTGAGGCCCCGGACGGTCGTGTCGGTCAAACAGGTGCACGGCACCGACACCTTGATCGTGGACCGGCCGGTCGAGACCGGCGCGCATTTCGAGGGCGGCTGGGATGCGTTGGTGACGGACCAACCGGGCGTGCTGCTGACGATTCGGACGGCGGACTGTGTGCCGGTTCTGTTGCACGATCCGATCCGGGGCGTCGTCGCCGCGATCCATGCCGGATGGCGCGGGGCCGTCGCAGGCATCGTGCCGCGTACGATCGCCGCGATGCGGCGGCGGTTCGGCGCGGAACTCGGCTCGTTGCGGGTGGGCATCGGCCCCTCGGCGGGCGCCTGCTGCTACGAAGTGGACGAACCGGTGCTCGGCCGCCTGCGCGAAGGCTTTCACGGGTGGCCCAGCGTGGTCCGGCGGCATCGGCCGGGCCGCGGGATGCTGGACTTGCGCGAGTTGGTCCGGCGGCAGGCGACCGACTTGGGGCTCCGCCCCGAGCGGGTCGCGGCGGTCAATCTCTGCACGATCTGCCACGACGGCCTGTTTTATTCCTATCGGCGCGAAGGCACGGCGCGCGGCACGATGGTCAGCGGGATCATGCTCACGGACCGGCCCCGAACGAAGCGGAAAGCTGAAGCGTGACGGGGCATCGTGTATCATGACGGACTGTGGCCGGTAATGGCGGCGCGAGTCGGGACGAAATTGTGGCGGGCGGCGGGCGAGACGAGATCGGCCGGAACGTCCGGCTGGTGCTGGAGCGGATCGGGCAAGCCGCGCAACGGGCCGGGCGCGACCCGGCGTCCGTGCGGCTCGTGGCCGCGACTAAGACCGTGCCGCCCGAGTCGGTGCGGGAGGCGATCGACGCCGGCGTCAGGATTGTCGGCGAGAATCGCGTGCAAGAAGCGCTCGCCAAGATGTCGGCCCTCGGGGCCGACGGGCGGGTGGCCTGGCATTTCATCGGCCAGCTTCAGCGGCGAAAAGCCCGGTCGGTCGTCGGCGCGTTTCAGTTGATCCATTCCGTCGATTCGGTCGCGTTGGCGGAAGAACTCGACCGCCGCGCGCGCGAGGCCGGCGTGAGGCAGGCGATCCTGCTGGAAGTCAACGTCGGCGGGGAGGCGAGCAAGGCGGGATTCGCTCCCGAGACGCTGCCGGAAGCCGTGCAGGCCGTCGAGCGATTGGAGCATGTGGCGATCGGCGGGTTGATGACCGTCCCGCCGCCGACGATCGATCCCGAAGGGGCCCGCCCCTATTTTCGACGGATGCGCGAGTGGCTCGAGGCCTGTGCGCGGCCGGGGATGACGGAGTTGTCGATGGGCATGTCGCACGATTTCGACGTGGCGATCGAAGAGGGGGCGACGCTCGTCCGCGTCGGCACCGCGATATTCGGAGCGCGCCGTGGCTGACGCCATGACCGGGAAAAAACTCGCCCTGATCGGCGCGGGACAGATGGCCGAAGCCCTGCTGGGCGGCATGTCGGCCGCGGGCGCCGTCACGGCGGGGTCGGTCTGGGCGACGGACGTGAGCGCCGAGCGGCGCGATCTGCTCAAGCGCCGGTTCGGCGTGCGGGTCGGCGACGACAATGGGGCCGCGGCGGCCTGGGCGGACCTCGTCGTGCTCGCCGTCAAACCGCAGATCGTGGATACGGTGCTGCGGGACCTCGGCGACCGGCTCGCGGGGCGGTTGGTGGTCTCCATCGCGGCCGGGGTGCCGATCGCGCGCATCGTCAGGCAGATCGGTCCGTCGGTGACACCGCCGCCCCGGGTGATCCGCGCCATGCCTAATACGCCGGCCTTGGTCCAGGCCGGTATGACGGCCGTGGCGCTCGGGCCTGGCGTGACGGAAGAGGATCAGGCCGTCGCGGATCGGCTGTTCGAATCCGTGGGGCGCGTGCTCACGGTCGAGGAGCGGTTGATGGACGCCGTGACCGGGCTGAGCGGATCGGGACCGGCCTATGTGTTCCTCGCCATCGAGGCGCTGGCCGACGGCGGCGTGAAAGCCGGCCTGCCGCGGGGCACGGCCAACCTGCTGGCGGCGCAGACGGTGCTCGGGGCGGCCCGCATGGTCCTCGAGTCGGGCGACCACCCGGCGCAGTTGAAGGATCGGGTCGCCTCGCCCGGCGGCACGACGATCGCCGGCCTGCATCAATTGGAAAAGGGCGGCTTGCGCGCGACGCTCATCGCGGCGGTCGAGGCGGCAGCCAAACGGTCGAAGGAGTTGAGCTGATGTTCGTCGCGGGTAACATGCTGAACGCGCTGGCTACGGTGCTGGATTACGTGCTCTGGCTCTACATGTGGGTGATCATCGCCCGGGCGCTGATCTCCTGGGTGAATCCCGACCCCTGGAATCCGATCGTCCAGTTTTTGGACCGTGTCACGGAACCGGTACTGGGGCCGATCCGACGGATGATCGGTTGGCGTATGGGCGTGGATCTCTCGCCCATCGTGGCCTTTTTGATTATCCTGTTCTTGCAACTTGCCGTCGTGCAGACGTTGAAGGATTTCGCGATCCGTATGCACTAAACCCGGTCAGTGAGGGATGCCATGAGACTCACGCCTTTGGACGTTCAACAGATGCAGTTTCCCGTGCGCGTGCGCGGCTTCGGCCGGCGGGAGGTCGAGCGGTTCCTCGACGACGTGGCCCAGACCCTCGAAGGGCTGACGCGCGACAATCAGGCGCTGCGGGACAAACTCGCCGCGACGGAAGAGCAGCTTGCCTCGCTGCGCAAGTCCGAGTCGTCGCTGACGCAGGCGCTGGTGTCGGCCCAGGCGGCGGCGGAGGACGTGAAGCAGACGGCGCAGCGGGACGCCGAGCTGATCGTGAAGGAAGCGGAGCTCAAAGCCTCCGAACTCCTGCGCGAAGCGCGGCAGGACCTCACGAGCCTGCAACGGGAGGTGGCCGACATGCGGAAGCAGCGGCTCCTGGCCATCGAGCGTCTGCGGGCCACGCTCCAGACCTTCGAACGGATGCTGGCGCTCGAATTGACGGACGAGGAGCACGTGCACCAGGGCGAGCGCGGCCTCCTCGGCTGACCCCACGGGGTTTCGCCGGCCCCGCCGCGCGCCTGCTATGACGTCACCCGATCGGATCGCCGGCACCATGCAGGCGGCGGTGGACAGCGGCGTCTTCCCCGGCGCTGTCCTCCTCGTCCGCTACCGGGGCGCGATCCGTTTTCACCGGGCTTTCGGGCAGGCGTCCTTGCTGCCGAGCCCCACGCCGGCTCGTCTCGAGACTGTCTACGACCTGGCCTCGCTCACCAAACCGCTGGCAACCGCGACCTCCCTTCTATTGTTGATGCAGGACGGGCGGCTCTCGCTGGACGAGCCGATCGTCTCCTGGTTCGGCGAGTTGCAGCCCCGCCCGCTCGGCCTGGCCACCGTGAGGCATCTGCTCGCCCATTGCTCCGGTCTGCCGCCCTGGCGGGCCTACTACGAGCGGATCGCGGAACGGGATCGGCGCGAGCGCGGCTTTCTGGGCAGTCCTACGGCGAAGGAGGCGGTGTCGGCCTATCTGCGGGACGAAGAATTGCTGGCGCCCGTGGCGACCAAGACGGCCTATAGCGACCTGGGGTTCATCCTATTGGGATTCTTGATCGAGCGCCTCGCCGGGTGCTCGCTCGCGTCGTTCGTCGAGGAGCGGATCGTGGCGCCGCTGCATGCGCGGCCGCTGGGATTTCGGCCGGATACCTGGCCGGGGTTCGATCCGCAGGCGGTGGCGGCGACGGAAGAGGATGCCTGGCGGGGGCGAGTGTTGCGCGGAATCGTCCACGACGAAAACGCCCATGCGCTGGGCGGAGTGGCCGGCCATGCGGGTCTCTTCGGTACGGCGGATGCGGTGCTGGCCCTGTCGGGGGCCTGGCTGGCGGCCGTGCGCGGGCAACCCTCAATGCTCGACGCAGCGCTCGCGCGTGAATTCGTCAGGCGGCAGGATCTGCTGGTCGGTTCGAGTTGGGCTCTGGGGTGGGACACGCCCTCGGCGCCCTCGTCGTCGGGCACCAGGTTGTCGCCGAAATCCTTCGGGCACTTGGGCTATACGGGCACGTCCTTGTGGGTCGATCCGGAGCAGGAATTGGAGGTGGTCCTCCTGTCGAACCGCGTGCATCCGACCAGAAGGAACGACAAGATTCGGGAGTTCCGCCCGAAGATTCACGACATCATCTGTCAGGAGCTGATCGCTGATAGCTGATAGCAGGATAGTTGGCTGGCCGGGCGACGAACGGTGCGCGCATTCGGTTGCGGCATGGTACAGAAAGCCAGCCTCGGCTGACGAAGGGTGGGTGGAGGCATCTGCCTCTCGCTTCCGCGCCTCTCGCGGCACCCCTTCCACGGCGGTCAGGAGCGGAAGCCTTCTGGAATTCCCGTCGCCGTGGTCTGCGACCACGGTGCGGTGGTCAGTTCCAGCTTTCCTTCTCCTGACGCCGGGTGGGGTCCCCGCCGCTCCGGCGGACGTCGCTCCAGACACATGCCTCCTTATCAAAATGTGGCAACGGAGATGATATCTCATTGGACGGTCCCCGCACACGGTCGTGCTTTGGGTTTGGGATCGCCCATAGCATATCGGCCATGTATACAGAAGGCATTGACAAGCGATTACATACCCGTAAGAATCACACCTCAACCGCACTATACTTAAGCATCCGGCGTACTCAATAGCTGGCAGTGTAGATCGAGCAAGGATGTGCGATGCAGTTGAACCCAAGACCTGTGCATGGCTACTGGGACGTCGGCTACACCCTCGACCTTCACATCCTTAGCAGCGAGTTTGTCGGCTATAACGAGTACGGCCACACTCAGTTTGAAAACACCAGAACAGAACTCGGCGAGATGCTTTATAGACTCAAGTACAACGGCGATCAGTCTGCTGTCGCGCCGATCGTGCAGGTCACGTTTGACTTCATCCGCACGTGGAATCCGGGCATTGATGTGATCGTTCCCGCTCCGCCCAGCAAAACTCGATCAGTTCAGCCCCTGTTCCAGCTAGCTGACGAACTTGGTAGGCTTCTGGACCGTCCGGTGGACAAGACAAGTGTTCGCAAGTCCGAGGCGACATCGGAAGCCAAGAATATTGATCGCGCGAAGCGCCTTGATCTGCTTAGAAAAGTCCACTCCATTGAGGGGGACGCCTTGCGCGGTCGACGCGTTCTACTTTTTGATGATCTCTATCAGTCTGGTGCTACACTCAATGCAATCGCACGCCTTCTAAAAGAGGCTGGCGGTGTCAGTGCGATCTTTGCATTGGCGCTGACCCGAGCTAGGAGTTGACCATGAAAGCAGTTTTTCTGGGCGGGTCGCGTCGGATCTGTCGCCTGAATGAGAGCGTTCGGGCAAAGCTCGATGAACTCCTCGATCAAGGCCTATGGATATTCATCGGCGATGCGAATGGTGCCGATCGCGCATTCCAGCAGCACTTAGCGGATCGAGGGTATGAGCGAGTCGTGGTTTATGCGGTGACGGGGATGCTTCGCAATAATGTTGGGGACTGGAAAGTCCGCTCGGTGGATGCACCAAAGGGGACACGAGGCTTTGATCTCTATTCCGTGAAAGACGTGCAGATGGCCAACGATGCTTTCTATGGTTTCATGCTTTGGGACGGGAGCAGCCGAGGAACACTGGCGAACATCCGCAGCCTGTTGGCACGGGGGAAGCCAGTGATGGTACATCTTAGCCAGGCGCGCCGCCTTGTCAAGCTGAGGTCGCCAGACGATCTCCTCAAGTTGGGTGTGGCATCAACGGTTGACGTTGGCAGTCAGCAAAACCTCTTCTTCGATGCCGCCGGGGTTACTTCCAAGCAAACCCCTGCATTCGACGGTCGTGGGGCGTCGCATTCCGGTCGGACGCAGCCAAAGAGACGGCATGTAGCTAGCGCGCGCGACCGTGCCTGATCGGCGCCGGCACACGTCCTGATCGTTGGTCCAAATTTCTCTTCTGGTGAGGTGGCGGCGATCCCCGAATTCAACCGTTAGGCTGAAGACGGGGCGTTTCACAATTCACAACGCATTTCCAGACCGAGGGTTCAAACCATGAAGCTCAATTATTATCCCGACACGGACTCGCTGTACATCGACCTTTCCGAACGAACGAGCGTCGAGAGCCGGGAGGTTTCCGAGGGGATCGTTCTCGATTACGATACCGACGGCAATCTGGTGGGCATCGACATCGACCATGCCAGCCGGAAGGTCGATCTCAAGCATTTGACCCTCAGCAAACTGCCGCTGACTGTGCAGACGACGTCTGCTTGACGCGGTCCTGCGCCCCAGGAGCACCCCTTACTTGTCCGGGTAGTCGAGCCAGGTTTCTTTTTCGGCGAGGTAGCGCTTGCCTTTGAAGTTGGGGCGCGTGCGCATCTGGCGGAAGCCCAGGCCTTGCAGTTTTTCGACCACGCTGCGCACCGCCTCGGCGACCGTCGGGAACGTATCGCCCTCGACGTGCAGCGCCTCGTACATGACCTTGCCCCGATACCCCTGCGCGACCCGATTGACGAGGATGGACCGGGAAAAGTAGCGGTCGCTCGTGTCGGCGCCCTCGATCTGGTGTCGCTCGACGAGGCCTTCTTTTTTGAGCGTCAGCGGCAGCGTCACGCGGTCCTCCTTGGCTCGGCGTTCGCGTCGGTTCGGCCGATCAGCGGGGCGATTATAATGGCCCGCGTCGGCGAGTTCAACCTTTGTTGACAAGGTCCCGACCCTTCCCTATTATTTGCCCGCACTCGATTGAAGCGGGCATCGGAAGCGGAGTCACGCCGTGTTGTCAGGTCCCGTGCTGAACGTGCCGAACAGTCTGACCGCGATCAGGATTCTGCTGATCCCGGTCGTGGTCGTCTTGCTGGTGGATGGGCGGTTCGATTATGCGGCCGCCGTCCTGTTGATCGCCGCGGCGACCGACGGGCTGGACGGGACGATCGCCCGGCTCGCCAACCAACAGACGGCAATCGGCGCCTATTTGGATCCTCTGGCCGACAAATTGCTCCTCACCACGAGTTTCCTCACATTGGCGCTGTTAGGGCTCGTGCCGGCCTGGCTGGCCGTCCTGATCGCGGCGCGGGACGGGCTGCTCCTGGCGGCGACGGTGGGCTCGCGCCTAACGGCATCGCGGGTTGATATTTCGCCGAGTGTCCTGGGCAAGGGCACGACGGTGGTGCAACTGGCCTACCTCCTGGCGGTCGTCGTGTTGGCATCGCAACACATGTCCCTGCGGATCGTCGATCCCCTGTTGTACGCGGCGGCCGGGGCGACCCTCCTGTCGGGCTCCCACTATCTCTACCGCCATTTTTACCCAGGAGCCGTGCATGCCCGGGCCGAGCAGGCCTGACGCGAGGCGGCCCCGCCCGCCCTTCTTCGGAAACGGAAAGGAACGCTGATGGCCACGTTTGCGTACGTTGGGCGGACGCGCCAGGGGGCAATCAAGCGCGGCGAGGTCTCGGCCAAGTCGCGGGACGAGGCCGTCGAGCAGCTCCGCCAGCAAAACGTCGTCGTCACCAGCATCCAAGAAAAAGCGGCCAAAGGAGGCAAGGGCTTCGGGTTCGGCGGCCCGGGCGTCACGGATCGGGACACCGTCATCTTCACCCGCCAATTCGCGACAATGATCAATGCCGGCCTGCCGCTGATCCAGTGCCTGGAAATTCTCTCCACCCAGTCCGAAAACAAAGCCTTCGGCAAGATCATCGGGGAAATCAAGGTGGACGTGGAGAGCGGGGCCACCTTCGCCGACGCGTTGAAGAAGCGGCCGGAGGCCTTCGACGAACTCTACGCCAACATGATTCATGCCGGCGAGTTGGGCGGGTTGCTCGACACCATCTTGGTCCGCTTGGCCGCGCACATCGAAAAATCCATGAAACTCAAGGCCAAGATCAAGTCGGCGATGGTCTATCCCATCGCGATCATGGGCGTGGCGGTGATCGTCATCACCGTTCTCATGATTTTCGTCATTCCGATCTTCGCCAAAATGTTTTTAGAAATGTCCGGCGGCAAGCAGGGGTTGCCGGGGCCGACCCAGATCGTGATCGACTCGAGCAACTTCATGAAGGACTATTTCCTGCTCATTTTCGGCGCCGCCGGCGGCATCTTCTACGGCGTCAAGCGGTACTATGCGACGCCCAAGGGCCGCTATAACATGGACAAGCTGTTCCTCAAGCTGCCCGTCATGGGCGACTTGATCCGCAAGGCCTCGGTGGCGAAGTTCACGCGGACCCTGGGCACGCTGATCACCAGCGGCATCCAGATCCTCGACGGGCTGGCGATCACGGCCAAGACGTCCGGCAACAAGGTGGTCGAGGAAGTCATCATGGGCGCCCGACAGAGTATCTCCGAAGGGAAGACCGTCTCGGAACCGCTTGGCAAGAGCGACGTGTTTCCCAAGATGGTGGTACACATGATTTCCGTCGGCGAATCCACCGGTGCTCTGGACGCCATGCTGACCAAAATCGCCGACTTCTACGACGAGGAAGTGGACCAGGCCGTCGAGGCGCTGACCTCGTTGTTGGAACCGATGATGATGGTGTTCCTGGGCACCGTCATCGGGTTCATCGTTATCGCCATGTACCTGCCGATCTTCAAAATGGCCGGCAGCATCGGGTAGTCCCGGCCGACCGCCCGGCTGGCGCGGTGGCCGACAGGACCCTGCGCGGGTCCCCCCTCGACGCGGGCATCGATGGACGACGTCAAAAAAAAGCTGCATTGGCTCATGGGGCTGCGGGTGGTCGTGGTCACCCTGCTGCTGGGCCTGTCGCTCGCCTTTCAACTCGCCAAGGGCCAGCTGGTTCTGACCTTCTACGGGCTGATCGTCCTCACCTACGCGATCACCATTGGGTACGCCCTCGCGCTCCGGTTCCTCAAGTCGCCCCGGTCGCTGACGGTCTTTGCGTCGGTCCAATTGGGCGTGGACCTGCTGCTGGAGACCTTTTTGGTCGCGCGGACGGGAGGCATCGAAAGCCCCTTTTCGGTGCTCTATGTCGTCACGGTGACGCTGGCCAGCCTGATTCTCCGCCGGCGATCCGGCCTGATCATGGCCGGGACGGCTACGATTCTCTTCGGGACGATCACCAACATGCAGCTCTACGGGATCATGGCGCACACCGGTTGGATTTCCCCGAACCGCTTGTCGCCCGCGGAAACGTTTCAAGCCTTGGCGTTGCACGGACTGGCGGTGCTGGCGGTCGGCCTGTTGAGCAGCGTCCTGGCCGAACAGTTGCGCCGCGCCGACCAGTCGCTCATCGAAACCGAACGGGGCTTGAGCCAACTGCAGGCCTTTCACGAAAACATCATTCAGAGCATCGGGAGCGGCGTTTTTACAGCCGATGCGCAGGGCCGTATCACCTCGTTCAACCGGGCCGCGGAAGAGGTGACCGGGCGGACGCTCGGGACGGTGCTGGGCCGGCCCTGGTGGGATGCGTTCGACTGGCAGCAGGCCGATCTCTTCCGGCAGGATTCGGCGGCGATCACCGCCCCGCAGCGGTTCGAAGCGGAAGGCCAGCGGGCCGACGGCTCGCGCCTGGTCCTCGGCGTCACGCTGTCGCCGCTCACGGAGCAGGGGGTGCAGACCGGATTGGTCGGCGTGTTCAAAGACTTGACGCAAATCCGCGACATGGAAGAAGCCATGCGGCGCCGCGAGTGGCTGGCGACGTTGGGCGAGATGTCGGCGGGCATGGCGCACGAGATCCGCAACCCGCTGGCGGCCCTGGCCGGCTCGATGCAGATGCTCCGGCGCGATATGGCGTTGGACGAGACGAGCGCGCGGTTGATGGACATCGCCGTCCGGGAGGCCACCCGGCTGGACGCGATCATCAAGGAGTTTTTACTCTATGCCCGGCCGCCCGCGCTGAATCTGAAAGAGCAGGACGTGAACCAGGTGCTGGACGAGACGATGAATCTGATCCGCCACGAAGCCGGTTCGCGGCGCGGCATCGAGTTGATCACGCCGCCGGCCGGCGGGCCCCTGACGGCCCTGATCGATCCGGATCAGATCAAGCAGGTATTTTGGAATCTGTCGGTCAACGCGTTCGACGCCATGCCCGACGGCGGCCGGTTGACGGTGCGAACCGGGCGACGCCGGGTCGGGTCGGGGGAGCGCCGCGGCGACGTGGTGGAAATCGCATTTCAGGACGAAGGCGAAGGCATCAAGCCGGACGCGTTGGACAAGATCTTTCTGCCGTTTTTCACGACGAAGCAGCAAGGATCCGGCTTGGGCCTGGCGGCGGTCCACCGCATCGTGGACCTGCACGGCGGGTGGATCCGCGTGGATAGCCGAGAAGGACAGGGCTCGTGTTTTACCGTCTGCCTGCCCGTGCAGGCGGACGCGGGCCCGCGATTGTGGTATGAAGGCCGGGAACCGTGGAACCGAGAATGGAGCACAGCCTCGTGGAAAAGATCCTGATCGTCGACGATGAACGCAGCATGCGCGACGTCTTGAGCATCATGCTCAAGAAAGCCGGATACGCCGTGACGACGGCGGACGACGGCGAGGAAGCGATCGCCCAGCTCGGCAAGGAAATTTTCGATCTGGTCATCACCGATCTGAAAATGAAGAAGGTCGGCGGGCTCGAGGTGCTGAAGGCGGTTAAGGATGCCTCGCCCGAGACGGTCGTGCTGATGATCACGGCCTTCGCGTCGACCGAGACGGCCGTCGAAGCCATGAAGCGCGGGGCCTACGATTACCTGACCAAGCCCTTCCAGATCGACGAAGTCCAGCTCATCATCCGCAACGCCTTGGAGCGGCGCCGGCTCTCGACCGAAAACATGCTGCTCAAGCGCGAAATGGCCGAGCAGTCGTCGTTCGCCCAGATCGTCGGGCAGAGCGAGGCGATGCAGAAGGTCTTCGAGATGGTCCGCAAAGTGGCCGGCAGCATGAGCAACGTGCTGATCTGCGGCGAAAGCGGCACCGGCAAGGAGCTGGTGGCGCGCGCCATCCATTACCACAGCCAGCGCGCGCGCATGCCGTTCGTGACCATCAATTGCGGGGCCCTGCCGGAGCCGCTGTTGGAAAGCGAGCTGTTCGGCCACATGAAGGGGTCCTTCACCGGCGCCGTGTCCAACAAGGCCGGCCTCTTCGAGGTCGCCAACGGCGGCACGATTTTTCTGGACGAGATCGGCGAGACGACGCCGTCGATGCAGGTCAAGCTGCTCCGGGTCATTCAAGAACGCGAATTCCGCCGGGTGGGCGGGACGAAAGACGTCAAGGTGGACGTGCGCATCATCGCGGCGACCAACAAGGATTTGGAAAGGGCCGTGGCCGAAGGGTCGTTCCGGGAGGACCTCTACTATCGGCTGGACGTCATCCCGATCCATTTGCCGCCCTTGCGGCTCAGAACGGGCGACATTCCCTTGCTGGCCGGCCATTTTCTGGAGCGGTTCGCCAAGGCCGGCGGCAAACCGGTGCCCTCGCTCGACCCAGAAGCCATGCGGCTGCTCATCGCCCACGAATGGCGCGGCAACGTGCGCGAGTTGGAAAACCTCATCGAACGGGTCGTGGCCTTCGCTTCCGGCAAGCACATTTCGGCGGAGGAAATCGACGGTTGGCTGCACCGTCCGGTCGGGCAGCCGCAGGGCTACCCGAGCGACCTGCCGACGGACGGATTGGATCTCGAAGAGCTGATCAATCGGATCGAAAAAGATCTCTTGCTCAAGGCCTTGGAGCGGACCAACTGGGTCAAAAAGAAAGCGGCGCGCCTGCTGAAGCTGAACACGCGCTCGTTCCGGTACCGGTTGGAGAAGTACGCGATCAAAGGCGGGCACGACGAGGCAGATGAAGAGTAAGGAGACCGTGTGAGCGAAACGGCAAGCGGGCGGCCGATACGGATTCTCGCGCCGGCGAAGGTCAACCTGGTCCTCCGGGTGCTCGACCGCCGGCCGGACGGCTATCACAATCTCTGGTCGCTGATGCAGACGGTCTTGCTTACGGACAGTCTGATCCTGCGGCGCGTGCCCCGCCGCCCGTCCGAGCCGGGCGGCCGGGTGCGCCTGGCGTGCGACGATCCGTCTCTGCCGACGGACGGGCGCAACCTGATCGTCAAGGCGGCGGCGGCGGTGCTGGCCCGTGCCAGGCTTCAAGACCGGTTCGGGGACACGATCGACATCGACGTGGCCAAGCGCATTCCGATGGGCGGGGGGCTTGGCGGCGGCAGCAGCGACGCTGCCGCGACGATTCTCGGCTTGAACCACCTGCTGGAACTCGGGTGGCCCGAGGAGACGTTGAAGGCCGTCGGCGCGGAGGTCGGCAGCGACGTGCCGTTTTTCATGGCCGCGCCCACGGCGCGGGTGAAGGGGCGGGGGGAAGATGTCCAACGGCTGACGCTACGCGACCGGCGGTGGATCGTCCTGGTCAACCCCGGATTCCCGATCGAAACCAAGGGAGCCTATCAGCGGCTGGCCGAGAGCCGGTCGGCGATCCGACCGGTCTCGGCTGCGCTGGTCACGCTCGCCGGGCAGGCCTCGGTGGCCTGGGAAGACGTGCTGCCCCTCATGGAAAACGATTTCGAGTCGGCCCTGGCGCCCCTCTATCCACCCTTGCTGGACATCAAAACGGACCTCTTGCGTGCCGGGGCCGACGCGGCCTTGTTGTCCGGAAGCGGGGCCACGGTCTTCGGGCTGTTCCGAAGCGAGGAGAGTGCGCGGCAGGCGGCGTCTGTGCTGGCCCGACCGGGCCGCCGTGTGGATGTGGCGCAAACCGGCGCGGAGCCTCTCCAGTGTGTGCCGCTTGACTCGGGCGAAACGGTCGGCATGGGTGCCGGAAACCCGGCCTCGGCTCGCTAAGCCTTACGGGAGTTGCCACGGCCCACGTCGGTTGACAGTTTCCACGCCTTTTCGATAAAGTACCCCGCTCTTTGCCATTCCATCCAACTCGTCAGAGCCGTTGTCCCGGCGTCGACCGGTTGGGGGGTACCATGAACAAGGAACTCAAGCTTTTCACCGGAAACGCGAACCCCGCGTTAGCGAAGGAGATTTCGTCCTATCTCAATGTGCCGATGGGAGAGGCGACGGTCTCCTCCTTCAGCGACGGCGAGATTCGCGTCAAGATCGAAGAAAACGTCCGGGGCGCGGATGTCTTCGTCATCCAGTCCTGTTGCCAGCCGGTCAATACGTCGATTCTCGAGTTGCTGATCATGATCGACGCGCTGCGTCGGTCGTCGGCCTACCGGATTACCGCGGTCATTCCGTACATGGGGTATGCCCGGCAGGATCGCAAAGACCAGCCGCGCGTGCCGATCACGGCGAAGTTGATGGCCGACTTGATCACGACGTCCGGCGCGGACCGGGTGCTGACGATGGACCTCCATGCGGGACAGATCCAGGGGTTTTTCAACATCCCGGTGGACAATCTGTACGCGACGCCGGTGCTGCTGGACTATATCGGCAAGCGGTCGGGGGACGATTTGGTGGTCGTGTCGCCCGATGCGGGGGGCGTGGAGCGGGCGCGGGCTTTTGCCAAGCGGTTGCAGGCGCAACTGGCTATCATCGACAAGCGGCGGGAAGGGCCTAACAACGCCCAAGTGATGAACATCATCGGAGACGTGGAAGGCCGAAGCGCGTTGTTGCTGGACGACATGATCGACACGGCCGGTACGATCGTGCAAGGCGCGCAAGCCTGTGCCGACAAGGGCGCGAAGCGGGTGTGGGCCGGCTGCACCCACGCGGTCCTGTCCGGCCCGGCCTTGGAGCGGCTCCAGTCGTCTTGCCTGACCGAGGTGGTGGTGACCAATACCATCCCGCTCAACGGCAAGGAGCAGGTCTGTCCGAAGTTGCAGGTCCTATCGGTGGCGCCGTTGCTGGGCGAGGCGATTGCGCGCATCCATGCGGAGGAATCGGTCAGCTCGCTGTTTGCCTGACACAGGGGTCGGGCGGTTCGCCATCACCTGACATGAGGAAACAAGCCATCAAGCCGGAGGCCGGGAAGGCCTCGAGTGGAGGAGCGTCATGAAGTTCGCATTGGCAGCGGAAGTGAGAAACGATACCGGCAAGGGCACGGCACGGCAGCTCAGGCGGAACGGGCGCATCCCGGGGGTCTTGTACGGCCAGGGAGAATGCGTGCTGCTCTCGCTCGACCCGGACGTGCTGGCGAGAACGTTGCGCGGCCACACGGGGAGCACGGCCCTGATCGACCTGACCCTGTCGGGCGGGACGGGCAAGGCGAACCGGACGGCGCTGCTGCGCGATTTCCAGTTGGACCCGGTGAGCGGAAAACTGCTCCACGTGGACCTTTTCGAAATCTCGATGGATAAACCCATCCGCGTGAAGGTGGAGGTGCGCTTGGTCGGCGGCATGCCGGCGGGCGTCAAGGAAGGCGGCGTCATCCACCACAATATGCGTGAGCTGCACGTCGAATGTCTGCCGTCGGCGTTGCCGGACGCCATCGAGGTCGATGCGTCGAACTTGATGATCAACCAAGGCATTCACGTGCGTGAATTGACCAAGCGGGACGGCATCCGATTCCTCGACGAAGCGGACCAGATGGTCGTCAGCGTCGCGGCGCCGATCTCCGAGGCCAAGTTGGAAGCGCTTCTCACCAGCGGCGCGGTCGGCGAAGAGGGCAAGGAGCCCGAGGTCATCGGCAAGGGCAAGGAAGAGGCCGCGGCAGAGGGCGCGGAAAAGGGCGCGGCTCCCGCCGGCGAAGCCAAGCCCGGCGAGAAGAAAGAGGCCGCCGCCGGTGCCGCCGCGGCCAAGGGCGAGAAAAAAGAGGCCAAGGAGGAGAAGAAGAAGTAGCCTTGCGTCTCCTCATCGGGCTGGGCAATCCCGGCGAGCGGTACGCCTCGACGCGGCACAATGTCGGGGCGCGGGCGATCGAACGGGCGGCCGCTCGCTGGCGCATCCCACTGACTCCCTACGGCCAGGTCCGCCGAGGAGACGGCCGGATCGGCGCCATTCCCGTCACCCTTGCCGTTCCCCTCACGTGGATGAACACGTCCGGACTTGTGGTGCCCTCCCTCCTCGAAACGTGCGGATGTCCTCCCGATCAGCTCCTCGTCGTCCATGACGATATGGATCTGCCGCTGGGACGGCTGCGGCTCAGGCAACGGGGCGGTCCGGGCGGCCATAACGGCATCCTCTCCATCATCGAGACGCTCGGCACGGAACAGTTCGGCCGCCTGAAACTGGGCATTGGCCGGCCGGTGCCGGGGCTCGATCCGGCCGACTTCGTCCTGGCGCCCTTCGGATCGGACGAGCAGACGACGGTGGAGGCCATGCTGGACCAAGCGGTGCTGGCGCTGGAATGCGCGACGACGGAGGGCCTGCCGGCGGCCATGAACCGATTTAACGCCAAAGAGCCGATGGCCGATGGCGAATAACCGATCGTAAGGACGAGGAGTTTCAATGGGTTTGTGTTGTGGCATGATCGGCTTGCCGAACGTGGGCAAGACCACCGTCTTCAACGCGCTGGTCGGCGGGACGGCGCTCGCCGCGAATTATCCCTTTGCGACCGTGGATCCGAACACCGGCATCGCGCCGGTCCCGGATCCGCGCCTGCTCAAGCTGACCGAGATCTTCTCGTCCAAAAAAACGACGCCCAGCACATTGGAAGTCCGCGACATCGCCGGTCTGGTCGAGGGGGCGAGTAAGGGCGAGGGGCTAGGCAATCAATTCCTGGGGCACATCCGCGAGGTGGACGCCCTCCTGCACGTGGTTCGGTGTTTCCAAGGCACCGACGTGGTGCACGTCAGCGGCAGCGTACATCCGCTGCGCGACATCGGCACGATCGAAACGGAACTCATGCTCGCCGACCTAGAGACTCTCGAACGCCGTAAGCAGAAGGTCGAGAAGAAAGTGCGGGCCGGTGACAAGAAGGCGGCGAGCGAGATGGCCTTCGTGCAACGGCTGATGGAGCAATTGGACAAGGGCGAATGGTTGGGCAACCTGTCCTACACCGCCGAGGAGCGGGCCATGCTCGACGACTGCCAACTGCTCGCGGCTAAGCCGGTTTTGTTCGTGGCGAACGTGTCGGAGCATGCCGCGGCCGACGAGGCGCACGTCCAGGCGGTGCGTGAATTCGCCGCCACGCGCGGGGCACGGGTGGTGACGATCTGCGGGCAATTGGAAGCGGAATTGGCCTCCCTCCCGGAGGCCGAGCGGGCCGACTATCTCAAAGAAATGGGCCTGACGGAATCGGGCCTGGTGCGGCTCACGCGCGAAGCCTATGCCTTGTTGAACCTCACGACGTTTTTCACTGCTGGCGAGACCGAGTCCCGCGCCTGGCCCATCGTGACGGGCACCAAAGCGCCGCAGGCGGCGGGGAAGATTCATTCCGATATGGAGCGGGGCTTCATCCGGGCGGAAGTCTATACCTATGACGATCTGCTTGCCTGCGGGTCGGAGGCGAAAGTGAAGGAAAAGGGCCTGTTCCGCCTGGAAGGCAAGGATTACGTCATCAAGGAAGGGGATATCGTCTACTTCCGCTTCAACGTCTGAGAGCAGGAGAGGAAAAGCGTGGCGGCCGGGCCTGCCTGCTCAGTAGCTGCGGTTCGACCGCATTGAGAGAATGGAACGGTGGGGGCATGTTCTATTGCTTCCGGCTCCTCCGCGGCATCCCTTGCCACGTCGCTCGAATCGGAACGGCCTTCCGGTATTTTCCCAGCCGGGCTCTGCGAGCCCGCCGCCCCTTCCAGTACCGGATTTCCGGCTTCGGTCGGGGGGCGGGTGTCCCGCTGCTCCCGTCGGATACCCGCTCAGAACACGCCACACCTGAATGGGAGTTCCGCGACGCAATCCCGGCCATCCCTTGCGATATGGCACAACCCAAAATAGTGGACGAAACGTACATCGGCCTGGAGGGCGTCTGGGGCTACCTGTGTTTCGCCAGTTGCACCGCATGGATTAGCGGGGGAGGATGACCATGAGGTATGTCTATCTTGTATCCATCATAGTCATGGTTCTTGCGCAGACAGGCTGTTTAGCATGGCTCATGCGAGACGAGGACAAACTCTATACTGCGGCGGAATTCTCTACGCTGGCGACGCACATGGAGGCGCAAGTCCCGAACCTTGCCTCCGCTAAGACATCGGAGCTGTTCTATCTCTGCGAATCTTATGCAAAGCTGAAGCAATACAACAAACTTTTCCCGTGTCTTGACCAAATGGAGCGCAACATACACGGCGGGGACGTTCAACAGATATATGTTGAAGGGTGGATCAAGCGTCCGAACAATATTTCGTATTATCCCTGGCTCGCCAGGGCAACCGCCTATGTCGAACTCGGCAATTTTCGCGGTGCCGTTATGGAAGGCTCGAAGGCTTATGAAAGAGCAAAGAACCTGAAGGGAAGGGCGTATGGCCCGGCGGGAACGGGGCCAAGCGATGCGCGAGTCAAGACGGCGGGAGTGGTGGCCCTTGCCTATGCGCTTGCGGGGGATCGAGACAATGCCAAGCGGTTCATAAAAGTTCTCGAAGACATCGAAACGCCCCGGGTCGCTGTGATGCCTTTTCAAGAAAGGAAGGCGTTCGAACTGGCCAAGGCCTATATGGCGGTGCAGGAATTTGAGCTTGCGCGAACAGTCTCCGGGGATCCGCCGGGGACGGCGAAAGCCGAAATGCTGCAATTGACTGTGGGCACAGAACTTATGCGGGTTCATGCGTTGCCGCGTCGCTTTATTCACTATAAGAGCAACTATGAATTGGGGCGTGTTCCGGAAGCAAAGGAAGGCTACGATAAACTTCTGTCGCAACCGCAGACGCAGACTAACGGAGAGATCTATTGGTTGATCCTCTTCGATCGAGGGCGAATCGCCGAGGGCGAAAGCAGCCGTCAGCAGGCCATCGGTTTTTATAAAAAGGCCATCGACGTTATTGAGCAGCAGCGGTCCACGATCAACACGGAGGCCAGCCGGATCGGATTCGTCGGAGATAAGCAGCAGGTCTATCATCGTCTGGTTGCAGCCCTCGTTGCCGAGGGGCAGCCGGCCCAGGCCTTTGAGTATGTGGAACGGGCCAAGGCGCGGGCGCTGGTAGATCTCTTAGCCTCCAAACAGGACTTTTCAGCTCCAGCCGGAGCGCCATCAGTCCAGGTGGCGATGCTCGTCAAGGACTGGGATCAGATTGAGGAGGATTCGCGTGTTCCGGTTGCGTCATCCGAGGAATCCGGCCGCCGACGTGCGCGTGGGGTGCAGGTCAAGGCCAATCTGCGGGCCGTCTCACCTGAACTGGCCTCGCTCGTCATGGTGACGGAGACTACCAGCACCGCGATTCAAGCATTACTGGAGTCGGATGAAACATTGCTCGAATACTACTATCAGGGTGACGACCTCTATACCTTCGTCGTCATGCGCGACCGTATCCAGGGTGTCAAACTGAACGGCGCGAACGTGGCGAAAGAGATCGAGGCGTTTCGGAAGGCGCTGGAGGACCCGAAATCCGATCGCGCGGGAGAGTCGTCGCGGACTCTCTATGCCCGCCTCATCCAGCCGGTGGCGGCCCAGATTGGGACGAAGCGCGTGTTGGTTGTCGGCCATGGTGTGTTGCACTACCTCCCCTTTGCCGCCTTGTCGGATGGGGCCGGGTACCTCGTGGACCGCTACAGTCTCCGCCTTCTGCCCAGCGCGAGCGTCCTGCAATTCCTCAAGGGCCGGCAGGCGCAAAAAAGCGGGAGCCTGCTGGCCTTTGGCAATCCGGACTTGGGCGATCCCCAGTATGACCTCAAGTTCGCGCAGGACGAAGTGCAGGCGATCGCGAAGACCTTCCCGCAAGCCAAGGTCCTGGTCCGCAAGGAGGCGACCAAGGGCGCATTCAGAAGCCTTGCCCCGCAGTTCTCCTACCTGCACTTGGCCACGCACGGGCAGTTCGATCCCGATGCGCCGCTGAAATCCGGTCTGTTGCTCGCCAAGGACGCGCAGGGGGACGGATTCTTAAGCCTGGGCGACCTCTACTCGCTCCGCTTGAATGCGGACCTGGTCACGTTAAGCGCCTGCGAGACGGGGTTGGGCAAGGTCAGCAATGGCGACGACGTGGTGGGCTTGACGCGTGGCTTTCTGTATGCGGGGAGTTCCTCGATCGTCGCGAGCCTCTGGGAAGTGGACGATCGAGCCACGTCGCTTTTGATGACGGAGCTCTACTCGAATCTCAAACAGACCGATAAGCGGGAGGCGCTGCGCCGGGCGCAACTGACGACCAAGAAACAGTATCCCCACCCGTTCTACTGGGCCGCCTTTCAACTGACTGGCATGCCGTAAGGTTTGGGACGCGGGAGAGCAAAGCGGTTGAATTGACAGTCCCTTCGGCCCTGTGGTACCGTCCGCGCACATTTGATCGGGGTTCATCCCCCTCGCTCCGGGCCTGGTCCCGGGGCCCATTGTCCACTTTCATGGTCCAGGAGGAGGTGCTGCGTGCCGTCCTACGAGTCTATCTTTATCATCCGTCCGTCGCTGTCCGACGAAGACACCGCCAAACTCGTCGAGAAGATGAAGGGTGTCCTGGACCGTTCCGGGGCTTCCATCGTCAAGCTCGAGAATTGGGGAAAAAAGAAATTGGCCTACGAGGTGGAGCGCGAGCGGAAGGGGACCTACGTCTACGTTCACTTCGATTCGCCCGGGACAGTGGTGGCCGAACTGGAACGGTCCTATCGGCTGGAGGATTCGATCATCAAGTTCATCACGGTGAAGCAGGAACTCGTGGCCGCGGGGGTGCCGCCGGCCGCCTCGGCCGCGCCTGAACCGGAAAAGGCGCACGCGTGACCGGCTTCAATAAAGTCATCCTGATCGGGAACCTGACCAAGAACCCGGAACTGCGCTATACGCCCAACGGGACGCCCGTGGCCAGCTTCGGATTGGCGGTGAATCGCAAGTACCGGCAGAACGAAGAGTTGAAGGAAGAGGTCTGTTTCGTCGACATCGTCGTGTTCGGCAAGCAGGCCGAGCACTGCGGCCAATATTTGGGCAAGGGCCAGGGCGTCATCGTGGACGGCCGGCTCCAACAGCGTCGCTGGGAAACGGACGACGGGCAGAAGCGGAGCAAGCACGAAGTGGTGGCCCAGACGGTCACCTTCTTGCCGAAACGCCAGGACAGCGGCGGCGAGTCCGGCTCCGCGGAGGAACCGGCGTACGACTACGAAGAGCCGGCCTAAGGGCGGCATCGCGCCGGAATGCGCGAAGGAGGAGACGAGTGGAACGAGGCGGAGGACGGTTTTTTCAGCGTCGACGGGTGTGCCGGTTTTGCCATGACCGGGCGCCGATCGACTTCAAGGACATCGGTTTGCTGCGGAATTTCTTGACGGAGCGCGGGCGGATCGTGCCCCGACGGATTTCCGGCAATTGCCTGGGCCATCAGCGGGATTTGACCGTGGCCATCAAACGCGCCCGGACGATCGCGCTCCTGGGGTTTGCCGAAGAGCGGTAGGCACGGCCAGCGGGCATGCGGCGAGGGGCTCCGGATGCCCCGGTGCGGAGCGAGCGAGAGACGTATGGGCTTGCCGACTCCCCATCTTTCCGAGATTCCGGACGAGGGGCTACACGTCGAATGCGCCGTGTTGCCGGAAGAGATCAAACTCGTACCGGACGATGCCGTCGTGCGGGGCGAGCTGGCGGTGTCGATGGACCTCCTGAAGAGCGGGAAAGAGGTCCATGCCAGAGGGACGATCGCCGGGACCTTCGTCCGCCAATGCGTCCGGTGCCTGGCCGAGTACGAGGAGGAGGCGGAAATTCCCTTCTCCGGCGACTTTCGAGACATGACGGCCGGGCCGTCGCCGTTGCCGGGCAAGCGGACATCCGGCGGGACGAAAGAGCCGCCGGCTCGTGTGCCCGAGGATGAGGAAGACGCCGACTGGGAGGATGAACCCTATCCGCTAGTGGCGGGACAAGTCGAGCCGGCCGACATGCTGCGGGAGTACGTGATTTTGGCCGAGCCGATGCAGCCGCTCTGCCGCCCCGACTGCGCGGGCCTGTGCCCCGTCTGCGGGGGTGATCGCAATCAGCGGGCGTGCGGCTGTCCGGAAGCGCGTCCAGCCAGCCCGTTCGAGGTCTTGAAAACGTTGCGCGAGCAGAAGAAACGGTAGCGCTCGGGAACCGAAGAAGAAAAGTGAGGAGCCACGATGCCAAATCCCAAACATAAGTTATCGCGGTCGCGGCGGGACAAACGGCGGACGCACAAGAAGATCACGCCGCCGAGTCTGTCGATCTGCCCGCAATGTCACGAACCCAAGCTTCCCCATTACACCTGCCTGAATTGCGGAACGTACAAGGGGCAGGCGGTCATCGCCGTCGAAGAGTCCTAAGGCGCGGAGCCTGCGCGGCGTCCCATGAAAATCGCGGTCGATGCGATGGGCGGGGACTTCGGTCCGGCGCCCAACGTCGAGGGCGTCATCCAAGCCGTGCAGGAGTTCGGCGTGGAGGCGGTCCTCGTCGGCGACGAACCCCAGGTGCGAGATCACCTGCGCCGCCACAACTGGACGGATCCCCGCATCGCGGTGCGGCATGCTCCGCAGACCGTCGGCATGCACGAGTCGCCGGCGCAGATCGCCCGCAAGAAGCGCGACTCCTCCATCTGGGTGGCGACGGAACTGGTCAAGTCCGGCGAGGCCGACGCCGTGGTGAGCGCCGGCAATACGGGCGCCAGCGTGGTCTCGGCCATTTTCGTGCTCGACCGGATCAAGGGCGTGGAACGGCCGGCCATCGCCACGACGCTGCCGACCTTCACTGGGACCGCCGTGATGCTGGACGTGGGCGCCAACGTGGATTGTACGGCAAGCCAGTTGCTCCAGTTCGGCATCATGGGCCACGAGTACGCGAAGGACCTCTACGACAAGCCGGCCCCGCGCGTCGGCCTGCTCAGCATCGGCGAAGAAGACAGCAAGGGCAATGAAGTCACCAAAGAGGCGCTCAAACTTCTAAAAACCAGCCGGATCAACTTTATCGGCAACGTCGAGGGGCGGGACGTGTACAGCGGCGCCTCGGACGTGATCGTCTGCGACGGCTTCATCGGCAACGTGGCGCTGAAGATTTCCGAGGGGCTGGCGGAGACCATCAAGAAGCTGCTCAGGCAGGAAATCGCAGGATCATTCTGGGGACGCCTCTCTTATCCGCTCATCATGGGGCCGTTGCGTGCGTTGAAACGCAAGACCGATTACGCCGAATTCGGCGGCGCGCCGCTGCTGGGTGTGAACGGCGTCTGCATCATCGCGCACGGGCGGTCGTCGGCCAAAGCCATCAAAAATGCGGTCAAGCTGGCCAAGGGCATGGTGGAGCGGCGCGTGATCGACAACATCCGCCGCGACATCGAGGAGAGCCTGGCCGTGCATCAAGCCGTCTCGTCGGCCGGCCGGGAGGGCACGGCGTGAGCGCCCGTATCGCGGGCACCGGCTCGTACGCACCCGAACGGGTGATGACCAACGCCGACCTTGAGCGGATGGTCGCCACGTCGGATGCGTGGATCGTAGAGCGGACCGGTATCCGCGAACGGCGGATCGCCGCACCGGGGGAGGCCTGCTCGGACCTGGGCCTCAAAGCGGCGGAGCGGGCGCTGGAAGCCGCGGGGGTGTCCGCGCGCGAGTTGGACATGATCCTCGTCGCGACGTGCACCGGCGACTATCCTTTGCCGGCCACGGCCTGCTTGATCCAGGATCGGCTCGGCGCCGAACGTGCGGCGGCCTGCGACCTGTCGGCGGCCTGCTGCGGATTCGTCTACGCCCTGGGCGTCGCCGACGCCTACGTGCGGACCGGCTTGCGCCATGTGCTCGTCATCGGCTCGGAGGTCATGTCGGCCATCACCGATTGGAGCGACCGCAACACCTGTGTGTTGTTCGGGGATGGCGCCGGCGCCGCCGTCGTCAGCGCGGCGGACGGGGACGGCGGCATTCTGTCGTATCAGCTCCATTCGGACGGAAACTTGTGGGATTTGATCTGCGTGCCGGGCGGCGGCTCGCGCAATCCGCCGTCGGACAAGATGGTGGCTGAGCGGCAGCAGTTCATCAAGATGAAGGGCAACGAAACCTTCAAGGTGGCCGTGAAGACGCTGGAAGAGGGGGCGCGCGAGGCGCTTGCGGCGTCCGGCTTGACGGTCCGCGACCTGGACTATTACGTCCCGCACCAGGCCAACATGCGGATCATCAAGGCGGTGATGCAGCGGTTGGACCTGCCGATGGACAAGGCGGTGCTGAACCTCGACCGGTACGGCAATACCTCGGCGGCCTCGATCCCGCTCGCGCTCGACGAAGCGGTGCGCGACGGGCGGATCACGGCGGGCAAACTTGTGTTGATGCAGGCCTTCGGCGCCGGCTTGACGTGGGCGTCGGCGGTCGTGCGCTGGTGAGGGGAGAGGAGACCATGACGGCACAGACAATCGGTCCGTTGAACGGCGAGTGGGCGCTGATCTTGGGCGCGTCAAGCGGATTCGGCGAGGCAACAGCACTGGAGTTGGCCCGGCTCGGCATGCACATCTTCGGCGTCCATTTGGATCGGAAAGCGACCCTCCCGAACGTGGACCGCATCGTGGGGCAAATTCGCGGCATGGGACGGGAGGCCGTCTTCATCAACGCCAACGCGGCGGACGCGGAAAAGCGGGCGGAAATTCTGACCGAGATGCAGGCCAAGCTGGGCTCGAGCGGGCGGACGGTCCGCGTGCTCCTGCATTCGCTGGCCTTCGGCACCCTCAAGCCCTACATCACGGATGCGCCCAACGACGCGATCGCCAAGTCCCACATGGACATGACGCTCGACGTCATGGCGAACAGTCTGGTCTATTGGACGCAGGACGTCGTAGCCCGCAAGCTCATGGGCCGGGGCGGGCGCATTTTCGCCATGACCAGCGCGGGCGGCGCGCGGGTCTGGAAGACCTACGGCGCCGTGTCGGCGGCGAAGGCGGCCCTGGAGTCGCACATCCGGCAATTGACGCTCGAATTGGCGCCGTTGGGCATCACAGCCAACTCGATCATGGCCGGTGTGACGGACACGCCGGCGCTACGGAAGATTCCCGGATCCGATCAAATGATCGAACTGGCGCGGCGGAAGAATCCAGCCGGACGCTTGACGACGACGCAGGACGTGGCCGAGGCCATCGGCCTGCTCGCGCAGCCGCAGACGCAGTTCATTACCGGCAACGTGATTTGCGTAGACGGCGGAGAATTTATCGTCGATTGACGGAGGATTTTCCCGTTGACATTGGAACGGCATTTCCTCATATCATACCTGCCGATGCCTGCCGGGGCGTGGGTGCGTGACGAAGGGCGCATAGCGTGAACGCGCAGCAGGCATCCAGCGTGGCGCTGGTCTTTCCCGGCCAGGGGTCGCAAGCCGTCGGAATGGGGAAAGCTCTCTACGAGGCGTACCCCTCCGTCCGGCAGGTATACGAAGAGGCCGGGGCAATCCTGGGGTACGATGTCGCTGCGCTCTGTTTCGAGGGCCCGGCTGACCGTCTGAATCTAACCGAGTACACGCAACCAGCCCTGCTCACCGCCAGCATCGCCGCCCTCCGGGCTTTCGAACCGGCAGGAGTTCGGCTGCTGGCCGTGGCTGGACATAGTCTCGGCGAGTACTCGGCGCTGGTGGCCGCCCGGGGGCTGAGTTTCACGTCGGCCGTGGCGCTGGTGCAGAAGCGGGGCCGTTACATGGCCGAGGCCGTGGCGACGGGTAGCGGCCTGGTCGCGGCGATCCTGGGCTTGAGTCCTGACCTGGTCCGCGAAGCCTGCCGGGAAGCGTCGGCGCTCGGCGTCGTGCAGCCCGCGAACTTCAATAGTCCGGGGCAGATCGTAATTGCGGGGGACAAGGCGGCGGTCGAAAAGGCGCTGGAGCTGGCCAAAGCCAAGGGCTGCCGCAAAGCCATCCCGCTCCCGGTCAGCGTGCCGGTCCATACGCCGCTGATGCAGCCGGCGGCCGAGCGCCTGGCCCACGATATCGCGGCCACGGCTTGGGCGGATCTGGCGACCCCGTTGGTGAATAATGCCGACGCACAGGTGCTGCGGACGGCTGCGGACGTGAAGGCGTCGCTCATCCGGCAGTTGCCGGCGTCGGTGCGATGGGAAGAGTCGGTCCAGGTCATGGCCAAGATGGGCGTGACCACATTCGTGGAAGTCGGGCCCGGCACGGTGCTGGCCGGGTTAATCAAGCGGATTGTGCCGGAGGCCGTCACATTGAACGTCCACGACCCGCAGTCGCTGGACGCCACCGTGAAACGCGTGGCAAGCCCGGACGGTGGAACGTCGTAAGGTCGAATTCGTGCCATTTGGCGGGAGTGCGTGATGTCGTTAGAAGGTAAAGTGGCCATTGTCACCGGTGCGGCGCAGGGCATCGGCCGAGCCATCGCCGAAACCTTGGCGCGGCACGGGGCGGATATCGTCGTGGCGGACCTCGATCCCGGCCGCTCGCAGGAGACGGTGGCGGCGGTGACGGAACTCGGCCGCCGCGCGCTGAACGTAAAGGTCAACGTCGCCGACTTCAACGACGTCAAGGCGATGGTCGACCAGGTCGTGAAGGAGATGGGCAAGGTGGACATCCTGGTGAACAATGCCGGGATCACCCGCGACGGGCTCCTGCTGCGGATGAAAGAAGAGGATTGGAATCTGGTCCTGCAAGTGAACCTGAACGGGACGTTTTATTGCACGAAGGCCGTGTTGACGCCCATGACGAAGCAGCGCTTCGGGCGAATCGTGAACATCGCCTCGATCGTCGGCGCGATGGGCAACTTCGGGCAGGCCAACTACGCGGCCTCCAAGGCTGCGGTGATCGGCTTGACCAAGACGGTGGCGCGCGAATATGCCAGCCGCAATGTGACGGTCAACGCGGTGGCGCCGGGCTTCATCGACACGGCCATGACGCACGGGCTGCCGGCGGACGTCAAAGACACCCTGCAAAAGCAAATTCCGCTGGGCCGCCTGGGGCAGCCGTCCGACGTGGCGGAGGCCGTGCAGTTTCTGGTCTCGGATGCGGCGGCCTACATCACCGGTCACGTACTGCATGTGAACGGCGGCATGTTGATGGCGTAGGAGCCGCAGGCGAAGGCCTCGACGGACAACGGAGACGCACGGATCTATCGAAGAAGGAGGCGTTATGGGGGAGGAGGTGAAAAAACCGATGGCGGTTGAAGAGAAAGTCAAGAAGATCATCGTCGAGCAGTTGGGGGTGGAAGAGGACGACGTGGTGCCGGAGGCGAAGTTCGTCGATGATCTCGGCGCGGATTCGCTGGATACGGTCGAACTCGTCATGGCGCTCGAGGAAGCCTTCGATATCGAAATTCCCGACGAAGACGCCGAGAAGATTCAGACGGTGGGCCGGGCCATGGAATATATCAAGGAGAAGATCTAGGCCGAGGCGGTGCGACAGCGGGGGGACTGATGATCGAGCGCAGGACCAGACGGGTCGTCGTAACGGGGCTCGGCTTGATCACGCCCTTGGGCACCGGTGTCGAGAGGGCCTGGAAGGCGATCTGCGCCGGCGAGTCCGGCATCGGCCGTATCGCCAAATTCGATCCCTCCGGCTTGCCCGTGCAGATCGCCGGGGAAGTCAAGGATTTCAATCCCGCCGACTACATCGAGAAAAAAGAAATCAAGAAAATGGATACGTTCATCCATTACGCCGTCGGCGCGAGCCAGATGGCGGTGGATGACGCGGGCTTGAAGGTGACGCCGGAGAACGCCGATCGCGTCGGCGTGTATGTCGGCGCCGGCATCGGCGGCCTGCCGGGGATCGAGCACTATCACGACGTGCTCAAGGAGAAGGGGCCGGATCGCGTGTCGCCCTTCTTCATTCCAATGGTCATCATCAATCTGGCCTCGGGGCAGGTGGCGATCCGCATCGGTGCGCGGGGGCCGAACTCCTGCGCCGTCACGGCCTGCGCGACGGGCAACCATTGCATCGGCGACGCTTTTCGCCTGATCCAGTGGGGCGAAGCGGACGCGATGGTGGCGGGCGGGACGGAAGCGGCGCTGACGCCGCTGTGTGTGGCGGGATTCGCCGCCGCCCGGGCGCTGTCGCGTCGGAATGACGCCCCCGAACGGGCCAGCCGGCCGTTCGACAAGGATCGGGACGGATTCGTGCTGGGGGAAGGCGCCGGCGTCGTTATCCTCGAAGAGTTGGAGTCGGCCAAGCGCCGCGGCGCCCGGATCTACGCCGAAATGGTCGGCTACGCGATGACCGCCGACGCCTACCACATCACCGCGCCGTCGGAGAACGGGGAAGGCGCCGTGCGTTGCATGGAACTGGCCGTCAAGGATGCCGGCGTCTCCAAGGACGAGGTCGGATATATCAATGCCCACGGCACTTCGACCATGGCCGATGCGATCGAAACCCAGGCCATCAAACAGGTCTTCGGCGAGCGGGCCTACCGCATCCCCGTGAGTTCCACCAAGTCCATGACCGGGCATTTGCTGGGCGCAGCCGGCGGGATCGAAGCGGTGTTCAGCGTGCTGGCGTTACACCGCGGCATGCTCCCGCCGACGATCAATCTCGAGCACCCCGATCCTGCGTGCGATCTGGACTACATTCCACACAAGGCCCGCGAGGCCCGCGTCAACGTGGCCCTGTCCAACTCCTTCGGGTTCGGCGGCGTCAACGCCTGCGTGGTATTCAAGCGGTACGATGCCTGACCCCCGGCGGGGTCGGGATGGCGCGATGGCCCGGTCTTTGACCGACGAAGCCCAGCACGCGATCGGTTATCGGTTTGCCCGCCCGGCTCTCCTCGACGAAGCGCTCACGCACAAATCGTTCGTCAACGAACAGAAAGACCGGGGCGGCCGCGACAACGAGCGGCTCGAGTTTCTCGGCGACGCCGTCCTGTCGCTGCTCATCAGCGAGCACGTCGCCACGGCCTGGCCAAGCGCGTCCGAGGGCGAGCTGTCGAAGCTCAAGGCCCGGCTGGTCAGCGAAACCGCGCTCGCCCAAGCGGCGCGGCGCACGGGGCTGGGGCCTCTGCTGCGGTTGGGGCGGGGAGAAGAGCGTAACCAGGGGCGCGAGAAAAACTCGCTGCTGGCCAACGCGTTCGAAGCAGTGCTGGCCGCAGTGTACATGGACGGCGGTCTGGAGGCCGCCCGCGCCTTTGCGCTCCGCGCCTGTGCGGAGGACTTGGCGCAGCCGGGCGGATTCGCCGAGATGCCAGGGGACTACAAGACCCAACTTCAGGAATGGTGCCAGAAACGGTATGAAGCCTTGCCCCACTACGTCACGGTGCGGGAATCGGGCCCGGACCACCAGAAACTCTTTGAAGTGCAGGTGATGGTCCAGGGTGAACTCGCGGGAACGGGTACAGGGCGGACGAAGAAGGAAGCGGAACAGGCCGCCGCCAGGCAGGCGGTGGACCGGATCGCGCATCGCGCATCAGGTCACGACGCGTAAGCAACTATCGGAGGGGAGGGACGCACTATGGTATCGAGGCGAACAGTCATGCGGTCGGCCGTTGCAGTCGGGGTGGCCGCGACGTTGTATGGACTCATGCATCTGATTCCGACGACCGGGTGGGCGGCCAGACAGGCTCCGCCGCCGTCTCCTCCGCCATCAGCGTCCGTTCCGGTCCCCAAGGCCGAAGTTCCCAAAGGGCCGAGGGCGATCATCAAAACCAAATATGGCGAAATGGAAATCGAGTTCTTCCCGGACCTCGCGCCCAAGCACGTGCAGAACTTCATGAAGCTGGCGAAGGAAGGCGCCTACGACGGCACGATCTTCCACCGGGTGATTCCCGGTTTTATGATCCAGGGGGGCGATCCGCTGACGAAAGATTCCCGGAAGCAAGACCTCTACGGAACCGGCGGGCCGGGCTACACGATCAACGCGGAGTTCACCGATACACCGCACAAGCGGGGGATCGTGTCGATGGCCCGCGGCGGCGATCCGAACAGCGCGGGCTCGCAGTTTTTCATCGTCGTCGAGGATTCGTTTTTCCTGGACCGCAAGTACTCAGTGTTCGGGCGGGTCTATAAGGGCATCGGCGTGGCGGATAAGATCGTGAATTTGCCGCGTGACGCGAAGGACAATCCGAACGAGCGGGTGGAAATGACGGTCAAAATCGTGGAATGAAGCAATGATGAATTGGCTGGAAAGATAGCCTCTCCGGGGGCGGCCCGCTGCGCTGGCAACAGACCGCCATGCGCCCTCTCGTGCCCATCCTTCCAGCGAAGGTGGGCGCCAGTATGCTTTGAACAAAGGGCATTTCTCAGTGGCGGTGGGGATGATGGTGGCGATGCGAAGGGTCGGTGCAGGTATGTTCGTGCGCCAGAGGCGAGGGAGATGGCGGTGGGGTGAACTGGCCGGGCAGCACGATGCGGCTGCCGTCGCCTCGGGCCGACAGATGGGCGGCGATGTCGGGATGGAAGGTCTTGATGTAGCCGATGAGGCCGTTCAAAAATCGCTGCGATTGGAGCCCCTGGCCGGAGAAGCCTGAGACGAAGTTCAGCGCGCGGTCCAGCACCTCCGTCGCCGTTTGCTGATCCAGGGTCTTTTGGATCGCGTGTTCTTCGCCCTGTTGTTTGGCGAAGGCGTCGTACTCCTTCTTGAGGTGTTCGGCGAAGACAGGCAGCGGCGCGGCCGGAATGTGCAGGGGACTGAGCGTCCGCCGCAAGGCCTGAAGGGCGGCGACCACTTCGGCGTCCTGGCCGTCCCGCCGCCCCTGAAAGTACCCGAAGGCCACCACCTCGACCATGTTGAACAGGCCCGCGGCCTTCTCCCCGCCGACTTGGAACAGATCTTGATAGAACGTCCGGCGCGCCTGCGCGAACTGCTCGCCCGCCCGCTTTTGCTGATAGTCGCTGTTCGAATCCAAATATGTGCAGTCGGCGGGGCAGGCGACTCGCACGATGCGATGTTCGCCGCAGCAGGCCGAGCAGATCGTTCCGTCCAAGGCGGGACAGGGCCGCTTGCCCTTGCGGGCATGGCAGTACGCGCACTGGCTCATTTCTTCTTGGCTCCTTCCAGTTTCTCCTTTTCGCCCGGCATGTCTTTCCCCGGCATGGCGAACCCGTAGTCGGCCAACGTCCGCTTCTGACTTTCGCCGCGTTTCACCGGCCGCTCGAGTCCGTTGATTTCCGCGGCGTTGCCGTAATGATAGGGAACGAGGATCAAATGGTTCGCGCGGTCGATGCTGATGCCGGCTGGCGAGGGGAGGTATTCGGCGATCACGTCGAAGTGCTTGTCCGCCCGCATGCGCCAGATCTTGCCGGCGGAGAAATCGGCCACGTACATGTTGCCCCACAGGTCGAAATCGACGCCGTCCAGGTTGTGAAAGCGGGCGGAGAAAAAGCCGTTGGAGACCAGTTCGGTCACCGCGCCGGCCGGAGAGACGTCCAGAATTTTGCCCTTGTCCCAGGACGTGACGATCAGGTGCCCGGTCTTGGGATGGACGGCCAAGCCGCGGGGGCCGGCGAGCGTCGGATCACGCACGAGCACGGATACCCGGTGGTCCTGGCCGAGGTCGACGCGATAGACCGTCTGGGATTCCGTGTCCGACACGTACAAGAGGGCCGCGCCGTCATGGACGACGTCGGCCAGCGACTTGGGCGTCGTGGTGGCGGGAGAGGCTGGTGGAAAGGCAACAGTCCTAATCGGTTTGCCTGTCGCCTTGTCGAAGGCGCGGAGCACATCGAGGTCGGCGACGTACAGGATCGAGCCGACAATCGCCATGCCCTTGGGCGCATGGAGGGTCACGTCGCCTTCGCCGCCCCGGATGAATTGCAGCTTGATCACCGCGCCCTCTTTGTCGAGCTTGGTGATGAACCCGTTGTTATCTTTGACGTCCGGGTCGCCGTTGGCGCTGGAGATGAAATAGCCGTCGCCGGCGGGATCGACCACGAAGCTTTCCGGGGCCTGGAGCCCCAGCACTTGCAGCGCGTCGGCCGGGGCGGGCAGGAGCCAGCCGGAGAGCAGTAGGGCAAGCCCGGCGCGCAGGCAACGTTTCACGGTCGGGCGCGCGAAGACGGGCGGCGCCGTTCGGTCGACGGGCGTTCGAAGTCGGCTGGTCATGAAGCGTGAAAACCCGCTGTGCAGCAACCGTGGAAGGCCTGCAGATGCGCAGGGCGCGAGCAACGATCGCGGCGCATCGTAACGGAGGGTTCGCGAAGGTGTCAAGGCGCGCGCCAGCGTTGGCGATCCGTTGACTTCGCTTCGGAGGCCTTGTTATGGTGCGGCGGCTCTGACGAGCCCATACGACAGCGAACGGAGGGAGGAGACCGTGGCGGCACGACTCATCGACGGCAAGGCGTTGGCGCAAACCATTCGTGAGCGAATCGGCAAAGAGGCGGCGGACCTGCATGCGAAGACCGGCATCAAGCCGGGCTTGGCGACCATCTTGGTGGGCGACGACCCGGCCTCGGCCCTGTACGTGAAAAGCAAACAAAAAGCCTGCGACGCGGCCGGTATCTATGTGCAGGACTTCAAACTGCCGGCAACGACGAGTCAGGCGGACCTGCTGGCCTTGATCGAGAAGCAAAATGCCGATGCGAAGATTCACGGCATTTTGGTGCAGTTGCCCTTGCCCAAACATATCGATAGCAAGGTCATCCTCGACACGGTTCTGCCGGCCAAAGACGCCGACGGCTTTCATCCCTACAATCTCGGCCGGCTGGTGGAAGGGAGTCCGGTGTTCGAAGCCTGCACGCCCAAGGGCATCATTGCGATGATCGACTCGGCCGGCGTGCCGATCGAGGGCAAGCGCGCAGTGGTCGTGGGCCGGAGCAACATCGTCGGCAAGCCCGTGGCCTTGATGCTCCTGCATCGCCATGCCACGGTGACCGTGTGCCATTCCAAGACCAAGGATCTCCCCGCCGTTTGCCGCGAGGCCGATATCCTGGTCGTGGCCATCGGCAAGGCCAAGTTCGTGACGGCCGACATGGTTCGGGAAGGCGCGGTGGTCATCGACGTGGGCACCAATCGGCTGCCCGACGGGAAGTTCGTCGGCGACGTGGATTTCGAGCCCGTCAGCCAGAAAGCAGGCTGGATTTCGCCGGTGCCGGGCGGCGTCGGTCCCATGACGATCACCATGCTGTTACAGAACACGCTGGAATCCGCGCAGCGCGCGGCCGGCGTGAAACGGTAGGGGTTCCCCTCTTATGGCGAATGGCGTGGGCCCACGGCGGCTTCGCGAGGTGCTGGAGCGCGGCGAGTTCGCCGTGACGGTCGAGTACAATCCGCCCAAGGGCACGAACGTGGCGGACATCTTGGAGAACGCCAAGGCCCTGGTCGGCCGCGTTCACGGCGTGAACGTCACCGACAATACGGCGGCGATCATGCGCGCCAGCTCGCTGTCCCTCTCCAAGCTGCTGCTCGACATGGGGCACGATCCGGTCATGCAGATGACCTGCCGGGATCGCAACCGGCTCGGCATGCAATCGGACTTGCTCGGCGCCCACCTGCTCGGCATCCGCAACATCCTCTGCCTGACCGGCGATTATCCGACGGTCGGCGACCACAAGGACGCCAAGCCGGTCTACGACTTGGACTCGGTGCAGGTCATGCAACTCGTCGGCGGCCTGAACACCGGTCGGGACTATGCGGGCAACAAGCTGGACGGAGCGACGGACTACCTGATCGGCGCGGCCGTGACGCCCGAGATGGATCCGCAGGGGCCGATGCTCGCGAAGTTCGAAACCAAGGTGAAGGCCGGTGCGCGGTTTTTTCAGACCCAGGCGGTCTATGACGCGGCGCGGTTCGCGACCTTCATGCAGGCGGTGCGGCGCTTTAACGTCAAGGTCTTGGCCGGCATTCTCCTGTTGCGCTCGGCCAAGATGGCGGAATTCCTCAACGCGAACATTCCCGGCGTGTCCGTGCCGCAGGCGTTGATCGACGAACTGCGGGAAGCGGGCGACCAGCGGGCGGGCGACGTGGGTGTGGAGATCGCCGTGCGGACGATCAACGCCGTGCGCCCCTACTGCGACGGGGTGCACATCATGGCCATCAAGGCGGTGGACAAACTGCCGACGATCCTCACGAAGGCGCAACTGGGATGACCGCCAAACGCCGCATGACCGTTCCCGACTTCGTGGCGCAGAAGCGCGAGGGGCGCAAGCTCATCGTCGTGACGGCCTACGACGCGCTCTTCACCCGCATCGTCGAACAGGCGGGTATCGAGACGATCCTGGTCGGCGATTCGCTGGGGACCGTCGTGCAAGGGAAGCCGGACACGCTGACCGTCACGATGGACGACATGCTCTACCACACGACACTCGTCGCCGGCGCGGCCGAACGGTCGCTGGTCATCGCGGACATGCCGTTTTTATCCTATCAGGTCTCGGTCGAAGAGGCGGTCCGGAACGCGGGCCGGCTGCTGCAGGCGGGGGCGGCGGCGGTCAAGCTGGAGGGCGGCGAGGCGGTGCTCGATCGGGTCAAGGCGATGACCGCCGTCGGGATGCCGGTGATGGGCCACCTGGGCATGACGCCGCAGTCGGTCCACCGGTTCGGCGGCTACCGCGTGCAGGCGAAGGAGCGGGACGCAGCCGACCAACTGCTGCGCGACGCGCAGGCACTGGAAGCGGCAGGCGCCTTCGGCCTCGTGTTGGAGGCGATCCCCGTGTCCGTGGCAAAGCGGGTGACGGACGCGCTGACGATTCCGACAATTGGCATCGGCGCCGGTCCCCATTGCGATGGGCAGGTGCTGGTGCTCTACGATCTGCTCGGCCTCTTCGACGACTTCACACCCAAGTTTGTGAAGCCCTACGCCCACCTCAAGGCCGACGCCTTACAAGCCCTGCGCCGCTATAAAGAAGAAGTGGAGCACGGCAAGTTTCCGACGGATTCAGAGAGCTACCACTGACAGGCTGCTGAGGCGGCTGCTTGCCTCTACGGTCCGGCGACTTGAAAGACCTGCCGGTCGTCCAGGCGCACTGCCGTCAATACCCGCCCATAGACGCAACCGCTGTCCAGCGCCATCACCTTGTCGCGCAGCAGCAGCCCCAGCGCCGCCCAATGGCCGAAGACCACGGTGGCCTCCGCACTGCGGCGCCCCGGCGCCTCGAACCAGGGCATGAAGCCGGGCGCCGCGTCGGCCGGCGGTCCCTTGTGCCGCAGCTCCATCTCGCCGTCCGCCGAGCAGACCCGCAGCTTCGTCAAGGCATTGGTGATGACCCCAAGGCGGTCGAACCCCGTCAAGCCCTCCGACCAGCGTCGTGAACCGTCGTCCGTGATATAGCCGATACGATAGAGATAGGTCAGGAAGTCCGTATAGCCTTCGGATTGCAAGACCGACTCGACGTCGCGCCCCAGGGCCGGCACCTGCGCGACCGTCCATTGAGGTAGCAGTCCTGCGTGAAAGAGCAGATAGCCGGGTTCGGCGTGGACCAGGGGCAGGCGACGCAGCCAGGCCAGCAACTCGTCGCGGTCCGGCGCGGCCAGCACGTCGCGGAACGTATCCTTCGGATGGGGCGCAAGGACGCCGCCGGCCACGGCCAGCAGGTGCAGATCGTGGTTGCCCAGCACCGTGACGGCGGCGGGACCGAGACCCTTGATGAAGCGCAGGACGGCCAGGGATTCGACGCCGCGGTTGACGAGATCGCCGACGAACCACAGCCGGTCGCGGGAGGGGTCGAAGTGAATCAGGTCGGTCAGGCGGCGTAGGGCGGAGTAGCAGCCTTGGATGTCGCCGATGGCATAGGTGCTCATGGGGCGGACGCTGAAAAAGGCCTCCAATCTTCGTTCTCAGTCGCTATGCCCCCTCAACGTACACCGATCCGGTACGTCTTGGGGGCTCGCTTCCTTGCGGCCTCGGTGGGCGGCCATGTTGAGCGTCCGCAGGAAGGGGAAATACGTCGAGAGGCGTCAGGGATACTTTGCCTCGATCGTGGAGGAGAGCCCGCCCCGCGCGGTGAATTCGCCGGTCACGACGGCTCGGACGGGCCGGCAGGCGGAGACGACGTCCTGCAAGATCCGGTTCACGGCGTTCTCGTAGAAGATGCCCAGATTCCGGTAGGCGTGGATGTACATCTTCAGCGACTTCAGCTCGAGACAGGCCTTGTTCGGCATGTAGCGCAATCGGATCGTCCCGAAGTCGGGGAGGCCGGTCTTGGGACAGATGGCTGTGTATTCCGGAATCTCGATCGTAATCTCGTAGCCCTTGTATTGGTTCGGGAACGTCTCGATCGCGGGCAGCTTGGCGTCGATGCCGCTCTTCGCATGCCGCTCGTTATACCCGAGTCGCGTCGCGTTGCTTCGTCCTGCTTTCGGCCGGTCACGTTTCACTGTTCGTACTCCGCGGTTCGATCTGTGTCATCCACTCGGTTTGCCCGATCTTCTCCAGATGGAAATACATCGTCACCCAGGGACACATCATCTCCGGGTAAACCTCGCAGAACCCGCCCTTGCGGACGCCGCCGCACGGCCCGTGGCTCATGAACTTGGGGCACTCGGCCTTGGCCGATCCGTCGGGCACCGGCGGGCGCTTGTGGACGCCGCCGACATGCTGGGCCGCGGATTCTTCACCCGGTATGATGACGCGTAACGTCATAAGGGGAAGGGAATTTACACGGAATCGGCGAATTGGGCAATCTCGGCGAGCGCCACGTCGCGGACGGCGACCTCCGGTGCGTAGATCACTTCGTCGGAGGCCCAGCCGACGATGGGTCGGTGAGCCTGCGTGATGCCGAGGACGTTGCGCAGCAGCAGCCGGATATTGGCGGTCAGGCGGACGGCGTTGCCGCGTAGCGGCGCGCCGAGGCGGCCGTTTTTGATCTCGTAGGAATCGCCGACGATCGTGCAGGTGAAATCCCCTGCGCGCAGGCCGTTCATCGGATAGGTGTACCAGATGCGGCCGATGTAGACGCCGTCGCCCACGAGGTTCAGCAAACTGTCGGTCGTGTGCGGCTGGGCTCCCTCGATGAACACGTTCGTGGCGGCGATAGTCGGCGGCGCGTCGAACTGCCTCGATCCTTGGCTGGAGAGCCGAAAACCGTTGCGTGGCACGAGCACGTCGGGATGCTCGACGGGGTTGAGGCCAAGCTTCTCCCGAGCCTGGGGATCGCGCAGGAGCCGTTGCGTCTCGTAGTGGCTGGATAAGAGCCCGCACAAGGTGCCGCGCCGGATCAAATCGGTCCGCCCGGTCGGGAGCCCCTCGCACGTCAGCCGCTTCGTGCCGACGGCGCCTTTCGCCGCGCCGTGATCGTAGACCGATAGGAGGTTGGCGGCAATGGGACGGTCGATGTCGCCCAGAAAGGCCGAACGCGAGGCATAGAAGGCGTCCGCGCTGAGACTGGGCAGGACGACGTTAGTCATGATGTCGGCGACCGGCTGGGGGCCGAGCACGACGGCATAGGTGCCAGTGGGCAGCCGCACGCCATCGGCCGCTTTGATGGCCTGCTGCACCGCCTCGCTCCCGGCCTCGCCTTTGAACTTCGAAAAGTGGGCGGTGGCGTCGTACCCCGTGCCTTTCGCGGCCTTGCGCTCGATCATCGACGTGACGGAGCAGGTCAGATAGGTGGATTCGTCCGTCTGCACTTTCGGCATCGTCGTCGAGGCGATGGCCATGCGTTGCCGATGCACGGTCACGTCGCCGCCGACGATCAGGCCGAGGGCAGCGAGGCGATCCTTTGCGACGCCCAGCGCGCTCAGGGCCTCGGGCCGGTCGAAGGTCTTGAGCGCCTCCTGCAACACCCGCCAGCCGGAGGTCACGAGCGTCTCGTCCTTCAAGTCCATCATGGTGCGGTCGGCCTGATCGCGCGATGTTTTACCGGCCGGTCCCTTGCCGTTCGACATCGGCTCGGGAAATCCGGAAAATTCCGGATCGGGCACGGCGTTCAGGCGGGCTTTCTCGATGGCGCGGCGGATGCCGGCGGGCGACAAGTCGCGTGCTTCACTGCCGAAGCCGACACGGGTCTCGCGGTCGATCTCGAAAACGGCGCGAACGCCGAGGCCGTAGGATTCGGTGGATTTTGGCTCCTCGACACCGTGGCAGGGAATGGCGGAGGTGTAATTCAGGCGGCAGAGCGACTGGCCGGTGCTCGAGGCGAAGACCTCCGCGGCCCGTATGTCTTTCTCGCGGGACACCTGGCGTAAGGCCGCCTGGGCCGCGGCTTTGAGTTTCGGCAATGTGATCATTGTCCGGTCAATCTGGCGCGACTGCGCAGGGTCGGGCCGCCGTTGCCGAGCCGTTTGCTTTGCATCGGCTGGCCCTTGCCGCAGTTGGGGATGGTGAAGAGCCGCAGGTCTTTCCCGACGGCGTCGATCTTCATCAGATAGTCCTTGGTATCGGCCGTCATGCCGCCGCCGCGGTATAGTTGGCCGAGTTGGCCATTTTTAATCTCGTAGACTTTCATGGCGGAGATGCTGAAATTTTCGCGGGATTCGGCGATCGACGGGGTGCGGTGCCCGACGAGGAAATAGCCCCGGTCCACGTCGCCGATGATCGCTTGCGGATCCGCCGTGCCGGCGCCGAAAACGGTCGTTGACATACGGATGAGCGGGACCATCGAGGCCTCGGTCGCTTTGTAGGAGCCGTTGGGCGGGACGCCGAGCAAGCCCGCGGTTTGGCGGCTGTTCATGAAGCCTTTGAAGACGCCCTTCTCGATGTGCGTGACTTTGCAGGCCGGTGTCCCCTCGTGGTCGTAGACGTAATGCCCCAGGCCGGGCAGGGCTGGGTCGGAATAGGCCGTGACGAGCGGCGAGGCGATCGGCTTGCCGACCTGCGATTCCTTGAGGGACCGCAGCAGCCAACTGCGTCCGGCGTAAGACGTCTCCATCTTGAGCGCGCGGTCCAGTTCGGTCGGGTGTCCGATGATTTCGTGGGACAAGAGCGCATTGTAGTGCGGGTCGGTGACGACGACGACGTCCTTGTCCGTGGCGCGTAGGGGCGGTGCGTCGAGCAACTTCAGGCAGTCGTGGCCCAGGCTGGTGGCGAAGGTCAGCAGATCGAGATGGCGGATGGCGTCCGTCCTGGTCCCCTCCGTGAGCACCTCCCACCCGCGTTGATGCCCGATGTAATCTGTCAGAGTCTGCTCTGCATGGTCGTGTGCGCCCACGACCTGGCAGACGCCGAGCGTGCTGGCGAACGATTGGTCGATCAGCGCGCCTTCCGAACTGGCGAACAGTTCGCGGCTGAACCCCGTCGATGTCGAGACGAGGTTGTACCGAATGCGCGCGCCCAACCCTTTGACGGCTGTGGACACGTCGGCGGTATAGCGGATCACGTCTTCGAGCGGAAGCGAGCGCGGGTCGATGCCGTATTCGGCCTTGACCGTGTCTTGATGAATGTCGATCGGCGCCAGCGTGATCGAGGCGAAGGCGGCGCCTAAAGAACCGAAGCGTTTCTGCGCATCCTGTTTGAGTGTGGCGTTGGCCAGGGCGCGGGCATGGGCCTGCTTGAGCCCGTCGCGAAGCAGGGTGGTGAGCGTGGGCCAATCGGCGCTGCCCAGGCGATGCCCGTAGTAGCCCGGCGCGGTCAGGGGATCGCCGGCCAAGACGCGGATGCCGAAGCCGGCGACATAGTCGTCGAGAGCGAACTTGTTCGCCCCGTTTTCGGCCCGTGAGCCCTTGATCTCGCCCAATTCGATTCGGATGTCGGCGTAGCGGCAGTGGCGGAGGCGTTTGGCGGTATCTCGGAGCAGGTCCGCCAGGCTACGCTTGACTCGATCAAGACTGTCGACTGTCAACGGCTTGGTGCTGATCGTTCGAGCCATTCGGACCGTCCTTCGCTGATGGGCGTCTGCACGACGCGCTGTCGAACCGCTAACCAGAGTCGGTGTTCATTGTGACGCAGAGTGATAAAAGCCCTGTCAATACTGTCGAAAGTGGCGGCATTATAGAAACCACCGAGGAGACCGTCAAGAAAATCCCAGGAAAATTCAGTATTTTTCGCGAAAATTTCACTGAATCGAGCCATGTCGGGGGACAAAGGGCCTATGGGGGGTGGCCTGTCTAGGTCTTCTTTCGGGAAGGGTGGGTCTTCTGCCAAGTTGCGTGAATATCCAAGGTGTTATAGATTTCCCGCACGCCGCTTGAGGAGGCGGATTTCGGCAAGAACTTGGAATTGACAGCGCTCGAAATCCTTTGCTAGACTCAGCCACTCAAAACCGGTACAAAACCAATGATTTCCCCTTTGATGATGCGGGAGTAAGCGGGTTTTAAGCATTTCGATCCACCAGCGGAATAACCAAGTTCCTCGCCAGCCCGTGTTGAGGGGCGGCCATATACATAGGGAGGCTATCCAATGAGTCTCGATTACGTCAAATTCACACCAGGCTTCGGCAAGTTCATGCCGAAGGAATACAGAGACATGGTCGAGCATGGACCCTTCGGTAAGAAGGTGTCCGTGTCGCAGATGGGTAGCTTCAAGGAAATCCTCGAAGAGCATCCGATGTGCGCCGGGTGCGCTATGACGCTCTTCATCCGCCTGGCCATGGTGTCCTTTCCCAATCCCGAAGATACCATCACGGTCGGCACTGCGGGCTGCGGGCGTTTGGCCATTTCCCAGGCGGCGATTCCCTTCGTCTACGGTAACTACGGCGACCAGAACGGTGTCGCCTCCGGTCTCTCGCGCGGGCTTCGGCTTCGCTTCGGCGACAAGCCCAAGGACGTGGTGGTTATGGCCGGAGATGGCGGCACGGCGGACATCGGCTTCCAGCAGGTGGTCCATTCGTGGTTCCGCCACGAACGGTTTACGACGATCATGTTGGACAACGAAGTCTATGGCAATACCGGCGGGCAGGAGAGCGGCATGACCAACCGCGGCGCCGTGTTGAAGATGGCGCCGCTCGGCAAGAAATTCGACAAGATGGACATGGTCGGTCTCGCCAAGCTGGCGGGCTGCGCCTATGTCGCCACCGTCGTGCCGAACAATCCGCGTCGCGTAGAGAGCGTTATCCGCAAGGCCGTCCTGGTCGCCCGCGAAGTTGGCGCAAGCTACATCCAAGCCTACACCTCCTGCAACATCGAATACGCCATTCCGACCGACAAGGTCATGGAAGATGCCAAGACCGTCGAAAACGACCGGTACGGGTTCTCGGAATACATCAGCGACGAAGCCAAGCAATTCTTGGCCGAACGGTACGGCTACAAGGAATATCTTCCCAAGCCGGCGGCGACCGCAGCCATTCCGGCGCAGGCCTAAACACGACGTTCTGGGACCTCGTCGAAGGAGGCAACCGATGGCAAAGCGTTTCAACATCCGAATGGCGGGCGTGGGCGGACAGGGGGTCGTGACCGGGTCGCATATTCTCAGCACGGCGGTCATCAACGCCGGCGGCGAGAGCACCATCGTCCCGTTCTACGGCTCCGAGAAGCGGATGGCGCCGGTGGAAAGCTATGTGCGTGTGTCGGATGAGCCAATCTACGAGATCGGCGAGATCACGTTCCCGCACATCATCATCATCTTCCACCCGCAGGTCATCACGCACGGCAAGTCGTACACGATGCCGTTCTACTTCGGCCTGAAGGAAGACGGGATTGCGCTGATCAACAACGACGGCCCGATGAAGCTACACAAGGACCAGCAGCGGGAGCTGGACGAGCGCCGCGCGAAGCTCTACTACTTCCCGGCCACGAAGCTGTCGCTGGAAGTATCCGGTATGGACCTGGCCACGAACATGGCGCTGATGGGCTGCATCGGCGCGATCACGGGCCTGACGAACATGGCGGGCCTGGAACAGGCCGTGAAGGACCGGTTCCTGGGCAAAGGTTTCGTGGTCTCGGGCGGCACGGCGGCGCTGGACAGCGTCGTCGAGCGGAAGTTCAAGAAGAAACAGGAGCTGATCGAGAAGAATATGGCGGTCATTCGCGCCGGCTGGAATTACGCGGTGGATCATGGATGGGCGGCGGCCGGAGTCACGAAGGCCGACATGCCGGTTGCGGCAGCGGTCTGAGCGCATTCGATTAGGAGAAAGGACCAGCGATGTACCTTGTAGCCGATATCAACGTCGAAATCTGCGCCGCGAAGAGCTGCAAGCTCTGCACGCAGTACTGCCCAGAAGCCAATACCATCCTCTATAGCGACGAGATGGGGAAGGACAAGGGGTTCAAGTACGGCTCGGCCTACGTGGCGGTGGACCGGTGCAAGGGCTGTGCACAGTGCGTGTGGGTCTGCGACAACATGGCGAAGAACAACGCCATCAAGATGATCATGATCGATCAGCTTCCGAAAGCGGCATTGACCGACAACATTACCTACGGCGAGAAGAGCACGACCGCCGTACTGGCCAGTCCGGTGGTGGGGTAAGCGAGCACATGGGAACCAAGACATCGACCACAGAGCAGGAACGCATCATTGTCCCCGGGCCGGCGGGATTCCATCCGCCGTCCGCCGCGCAGCTCGGCGTCATGCTGCCGGATCCGGGCCAGGGTCTGAAATACGGCATCCTCGAGCCCAACGAAGAGAAGGTCATGGAAGAAGTGGCGCGGGTCATGCTCACCAGCCCGAACGCGACGATCTTCCCTGGGCCGCTCGTGTTGTGGAACTGGAACGACCACGCGGCCGACAAGGCCAAAGCGGTGCTCGAAATCGCCGCGCAGATTCCGGAAGTGTTGATCATCCCCATGCCGGACTACCGGCCCAAATATCCGAAGATCGACCCCGAGGAAGTCATCAACCCCAACCATCCCAATCTGACCATCTGGGGCAACAAGATCGAAGCCTGCATTTTCATCGGTGTACACTGCCATTACGCGAACCTGACGCTCAAGATGATCCGGGCGGGGACGAACTGTTGCACGAGCGCACTCTGCGCCGAGCAGGGGCACGAGGACGCGATGATGACCGTCCGCGACTGCGACGCCGCCAAGCTGCGGCGCGTGGCGCAGGTGGTCAAGCGCGTGCGCGAGCAGATGGGCATCAAATTGCCCGGCAACGGCGAAAACGTTCGCTTCACGGGCACGCAATCGAAGGTGCACGGCGGCAAGACCCACACGAATCCGTTGACCTTCGCGCCGAGCGAGGGCATCGCCAGCGCCGCAGCATTCGGCCACAAGGCCGAGCATATGCAGAGCGAAGCATAACGGGAATAGGCGAGTGGTAAGTGGCCAGAGGCTAGAGGTTTAAAGAGAGGTGCCACAATGAGCGAAACCGAAGTCAAAACCAATCCGCAGGGCGATCCGATTACCAGCGTGGCGGCGCCGCCAAGCGCCGCCAAGAAGGATCCCCACGAAGCGGCTAAAAAACAAAAGGTCGTGACGCCCGAGTACATGTTCCTGGAGGCGCCGCGCACCAAGGAGTTCATCACGGGCAGCGAGGCGGCCAAGGAAGCCATCCGCCGCTCGAACGTGGACCTGGCCATCGCTTATCCCATCACGCCGCAGTCGGAGACCATGCAGCTCGTTGGCGTACTCTACGGCGAAGGCTACGTGAAGGAGTACTATCGCGGCGAGGAGGAAGTCGGCGTCATGGCCGCCATTGCGGGCGGCTCGCGCGCGGGTGTCCGCTGCTATACCGCGACGGCCGGTCCCGGTACGTTGCGCGGCCTGGAGGGCATCGCCTCCTGGCCCGGCCACCGCCTGCCCGTCGTGGCCATGTTCACCTGCCGCGTCGTCAACGCGCCGCTGGCCATCCAGCCGGACAACATCGAGGTGTCGTACCTGCTGAACTGCGGCATGATCGTGTTCCACGCCGAAAACCAGCAGGACATGTTCGATTTCACCATGGCGGGCTTCACGATCAGCGAGAAGAACGACGTGACTCTCCCGGTCGGCGTCTGCTGCGACGGCTTTTTCGTCACCCACGCGCGCGGTTATGTGCGCATGCAGGACAAGGGCATCAAATTGCCGCCTCGGGAGGCCTGGCGCGGTGCGGTGCCGGTGCTGGACGCAGAGAATCCACCCGCCCGGTTGTCCCGCGATGCCCCGGTCCAGAAGTCGAACTTCATGGCCTACAACATCCACGCGGTCTGGCAGCAGGAGGTATGGGCGGCCGTGGAGCGGTCCCGCAAGTACATCAACAAGTACATGGGCGGGCTGCTCACGCCGGAAAACGTGGAAGGCGCGGATGCCATCATCGTCGCCTCCGGCAGCGCCGCCGCGCAGTCGCGCGAAGCGGTTCGGATCTGCAAGGAGAAGGGCTACAACGTCGGCCTGATTAAGATCCGGTCGCTCCGTCCGTTCCCGACGCAGGAGCTGCGGAAGTTGTGCGGCAGCGCCAAGCTGATCGTGGTGCCCGAATTCAACTACGTCGGCTGGCTGGCGAAAGAAGTGGCCACGGCGATCTACGGCCATTCCAAGGCCAAGATCATCGGTGGGCCGCGCGTGTACGGCGGTCAGTCCATGCCGGTGGAATTGATCGTGGACGAGGTGGAATCGGGCCTGACCGGCAAGAAGTCCACGAACGTGGCGTTGTCCTCGATCATGGGCCCCGTCAATCAGGACGAAGTCGCCCACTTCATGCGCAGCATCTGATCGGCCACGAGCCGAAGAGCCGCGAAACAACAAGAGCCCGTCCGGTTGTCCGGACGGGCTCTTGACGTTTGAGGCAGAAGAGGGGCCTGGCCGTGCTAGCCTTGGATATCTTCCGGCGCCAACTCCTCGCTCTTCGGCATGCCCTGCGCGATGAACTTGGCGTAGGAGAGATAAATCATCGCGCTGTCGCGCATGGCGCGGGCACCGTAGGTCATCCGCTCGATCTGCTCCAGGTCGGCGCGCTCGGACGATTTCAGGAAAGAGACGTGCTGCTCCAGAGCTTTTGTATAGGATTCCATCGCCCGCTCGACGTCGGCGTAGGCTTGCATCAGTTCGTGGGTCATGGGGGCGCTCCTTTCGAGCCCTCACGATACACCAGGGTTTGCGGAGGGTCAACGCGGGATGACACGTCCCACGGCCGCGCTTTCTGACGCTGTCTGCCGGGCGATCGCCGAGGCAGCGGCGGTGCCGGCACAGGAGCACGACTGGGCCGTGCCCCAGAAGCTCGCCGAAGCCGTTTCGCGTCTATCCCTTCGCTTCACCAGGGGCGGGGATGGGACGTCGGCCGATTATCTCCAAGAGGACAATCTCCGGCGCGCGTACCTCGCCTATTTCCTGCCCGTGAATCTGGCCAAGATTCAGGCGCTCCTGCGGGAGATGCCGCAGCCCGGCCTAAGTGGGACAGCGGCGGCCCCTTTTCGTGTACTCGATTTCGGCGCGGGACCTGGTACGGGCCTGCTCGCGGTACTCGACTGGGCGATGGCTGTTCCAGACTTAGTCGGGCGTCCCCTCGAGTTGCTGGCCGTGGACCGGTCGGTCAAAGCGCTCCAGCAGGCCGAAGCCCTGAGCGACCTCTACCGGCGGCAACAGCCGGATGTGAAGGCAACGGTGACGACGCTCAAGGGCAAGGTGCCGGGCGATGTCACGGCCGTGACCACACGAGGGCCCTTCGATCTGGTGATCCTGGCCAATGTCTTGAACGAGGCGCTCGCGGGCGAGATCGATCGTGTGCCGCGTCTCGCGGAGTGGCTGGCGGCCTGTGCGGCCTTGTTGAAGCACGATGGCACATTGATGCTAGTGGAGCCGGCGCTACGGGAGGCGTCGCGAACGTTGCACGAAATCCGCAATGCGCTCCTTGTGCAGCCGGACAATCCCTGGACGGTGTTCAGTCCCTGTCTGCACCATGAGCCCTGTCCGGCCCTGGCGAAGCCGACTGATTGGTGCCATGAGGAGCGACCTTGGCAGCCGCCGGCCTTCGTTTCGGTCATCGACCGTTCCGTCGGCTTCATCAAAGACGCCCTGAAATTTTCCTATCTCCTGCTCCGCAAGGACGGGTGCACCATCGTTCCGCGGCAGACCGAGTTCTATCGCGTCGTGAGCGAACTGCGCGAGATGAAGGGGGAGAAGCGGGCCTGGCTCTGCCACGAAACGGGCCGCCCGGAGGTCGGGCGGTTGGACCGCGAACGCTCCCCTTCCAACGAAGCCGTGGACCACTGGCACCGCGGCGCCATCGTGCGGATCAGCGAGATCGTGAGGAAGGAGCGGAAGGGGCGGGAGTCCACCGTCGGGAGAATTCCGTCTGAAGCCACTGTCGAAATCATCCGACCGGTGCGAAGGGCGCGGCTGACGAGGGTCGAGCAGTTGGGCGGCGGGTGACGAACGGCGCACGCATTCGGTTGCGGCATGAATGTATACCTCGGCCGACGAAGGTCGGGCAACACCGGTTCAGTCAAGAGAATTGCCGCGGCTGGCGAACGGCTGGCCCCGTCGCGGCCGGCCTCGCGGGTCTCCTGCCGAGCTCGCGGATAAACTCTCTTTCTGAACGAAGGCATGCGGCATTCGCTCCCATGCCTCCCGCTTGGCACCCCTTCCACGCCGTTTGAGCCGGAAGGGCCTTCCGGTATTCCCGCCGCCATGATCTTCGATCATGTGGCGGTGGTCAGTACCGGCTTTCCGTCCTCAAACGGCGGGCGGGGCCCCCGCCGCTCCCGGCAATGGTCGCTCGCCTTCGCATGCCTCCTTTTTAAAACTGGAAAGGGGATGGCGTCGCTTGTAGACCCCATCCCCTCCAGCCCAAGGCAAAGAGAGAGGGGGCAGGTATAGGCCGCTATGTGACCTGTCCCTGCTCGGAATGGCTCACATACAACCTTCTTGCTCCGCACAGAAAAAGCGCATAGGATTTCCTTGTCATGTTCCTTGCCAGACTAGCCAGTCGACGTGCCGTCTTGAAGGCGAACACACCTCAAAAAGCTGGCCTGATCACATATCCTATTGGTGCACTTTACTGTGCTCACAAAGCAAAGCAATGCGGGTTCGCAGATCGCACCGCCCATCCAAGGCGGTGGGAGAATGAGTTGAGCGAAGCTCGTGGCGTAGCGCAAGAAATTGCCGATTCAAAACGCCATTCAAAATCAGAATGGATCGGAATTGTTTATTTCAATAGCGCACTGATGCGCATCGACGTCGGATACGAAAGGCTAATTCGGTATATTACTGGTAGCACGTCTAATGATATTAGAACGCTCATCCAGCAAGCTCAGAGTCATAGGATATCTGGCCACGCGCTCAGACGATGGCGTACAGTGCGACATCAGGAAGTGAATGCGCTCAAGCACCGCAACCCTAGCGCATTGATAATAGATCGGATGACATACCGCGAAATGCTTTTGGCTCCGGATGATCTCGTTAAGTTGCTCGAGCATCACTTGTAATTGCAGCACTGCTGGTGTTGCGTCACAGAAATACGTTCGTAGTGAGTTTGCTGAACTCCGAACGAAGCCGCGCGCAATCTCGCGCCCTTTATCGAGCTCAGAGTGAACGGATTATTACCAGAGTTTTTGGGCATAACACTGGTGCGGTCGAGCCGAAGCGCTTGAGCAGGCAGGAACGGGCAACCGGTCTATCCCACACGAGAGATTCGAGGTCGAATGCATAACGAGGCAAGCATGTCGAACGCGAATGGGTCGTGCATCCTGCTGGTGAATTGCCGCGACCGTAAGGGCATCGTGGCCCGTGTGGCCGGATTCATCCAGGACTTCGGGGGCAACATCCTGGACTCCGATCACCACACGGACCGCGAAGCCGGCACGTTTCTCATGCGGACCGAATTCGCGCTGGAAGGGTTCCAAATCCCGCGTGAAGATATCGCGTCCGCCTTCGCGCCCGTCGCCCGGCAGTTCGACATGGCCTGTGAAGTCCATTTCTCCGACCAGCGTCCGCGCGTGGCCATTCTGGTGTCCAAACAAGACCATTGCCTCGCGGACCTGCTGCAGCGCCAGCGCCGCGGCGAAATGAAAATCGATATCCCCGTCATCATCTCCAACCACGAAACCTGCGCCATGTGGGCCGACCTGTTCAAGATTCCCTTCCACGTCTGCCCGGTGAGCAAGGACACCAAGCCCGAGCAGGAACGGCAAGTTCTGGCGATCCTGAAGCAGCATCGGGTGGAGTTGGTCGTCATGGCTCGGTACATGCAAATCCTCAGCGGCACATTTCTGGCCCAGGTCGGCTGCCCGGTCATTAACATCCACCATTCGTTTTTGCCGGCGTTCATCGGGGCGAGCCCCTACAGGCAGGCCTACGAACGGGGCGTCAAGATCATCGGCGCCACCGCCCACTACGCCACGGAAGATTTGGACGAGGGGCCCATCATCGATCAGGACGTGATCCGTGTGGGCCATCGCGACACGGTGGAGGATCTCGTGCGGAAGGGGCGCGATTTGGAGGAGATCGTCTTGGCGCGCGCCGTGCGTGTGCACGTCGAACGGCGGGTGTTGGTGTGCGGCAAAAAGACCGTGGTCTTCGACTAGCAGGCTGTTCCGCGGAGAGGTTCAGTCGGCTTCCGGTTCGGAGCCGCCGTGCTGGGGCGTGACCTGGTCTTCTTCGAAGAGTTCCGCCATTTCGTCGGTGATCATGTCGCGGTCGTTCTGAACCAAAGCGAACAGCGTAAGATTAAAAGGCGAGGCGGTTCATTCTCGCACCCGAATCCTTTTCACATATGCCGACTCTTACGCGTGCAAGGAGTGTGTTGCCGGGGAGGAAAAGCATGGCATCACAGGATTTGATCAGGATCGGATCGTACCTGTTCGTGCTGGCCGTCATGGCGACGTGGGAGCTGATCGCGCCACGGCGTCCGCTCACGGCATCGAAACTCTGTCGGTGGGGCGGCAATTTGACGATCGTGGTGCTGAATACGGCCATCGCCAGGCTGTTTTTCATGGGCGGCGCCGTGGCGGTCGCTGTGGCGGCGCAGGAACGAAGCTGGGGGCTGTTCAATTTGCTCGACGGGCCCGCCTGGATCGAGGTGGGGCTGGCGATTGTCGCGCTGGATTTCATCATCTACTGGCAGCATCAGGTCTTCCATGCGGTGCCGGTTCTCTGGCGGTTTCACATGATGCATCACTCCGATCTGGACCTGGATGTCTCCAGCGGCGTGCGGTTTCATCCGGTGGAAATCGTTCTTTCAATGGCGATCAAGGCGGTGGCGGTGCTGGCGCTGGGAGCGGCCCCGCTGGCGGTCGTGATCTTCGAAATCGTGCTCAATGGCACGGCCCTGTTCAACCACAGCAATGTGCGGATGCCCCTGGGTCTTGATCGCATGCTCCGCTGGTTCGTCGTGACGCCGGACATGCATCGCATCCACCATTCGACGAACCCGCGCGAGACCAACAGCAACTATGGCTTCAACGTCCCCTGGTGGGACCGGCTGTTCGGCACCTACTGCGCGGAACCGGCTCTCGGGCAGGTGGGGATGAAGATCGGCCTCGAGCACCTCGGCCCTCCGGTCTGCCTGAATTTGTTCATGATGCTCCGGTTCCCGTTCGTGACGAAACTGGGACGCTACGCCGGCGGCGTGTCAGACAGCGTAGAGCGTGTGGGGGAAGGCCGCTAGTCGGCTTCGGGTTCGGAGCCGCCGTGCTGATGCGTCACCTTGTCCTCGTCGAACAGCTCGGCCATTTCTTCGGCCATGACGACATCGTCATCGGGGACGGCGACCACGGGCAGTTCCTTGCGGGGCTTGGGGGCCTTCGGCGGCTCGCCGGGCTGGGGCTGTTGGGGGGAAGGCGGCATGGGAGTTTCTCCTGAGCCTACTCGAAGGCTTCCATCGACGAGCGTTCGGGAAATTGATTTCGGCACGAAGGACAGGTGACGAAGTAGATGGACTCGCGTACCGACATCGTGGCCCGAAAATCCAACGTGACACCCTGATGCTCGCATTTGCCGCAGGAAATGTCCCGCAGCCGGTAGGGGACATCCGGCTGGGTGCGGAGGTAAAACTCCATATCTGTGTATACGGGGAAAATGTAGCGGCACTGGAGGCAGACGCCCTTCCATTCGCCATCAGCCTGCATGAAGCGTCGGTCGATGCCGAACCGGCTGGATTTGCAGATCGCGCACTGCACCGACGCGAGTCGCGATTCGACCTGTTCGACCGTCACCGTTGGCATGGGAATCCGTCTCCTCCACGGGCGGTAACGCTCGCAGTATACCCCCCGGTCGCCGGTGGCGCAACCGCGCTTTGCCGTGGAAAACGACTGTGCTATAGTGCCGCCCCATGCATTTCGTCAACGAGCAGCTCATGGTCGGCAACGTGGATGATGCCCAGAAGCCGCCGCCCTATGTGCAAAGCGTCCTCTTCGTGTCCGGCGAACATACGATCAAGCCTCCGCAGGGCGTCAATTATCAGTACATCCCGCTGAAAGAATACGGCGAAGCCGACCCCGCTCAGGTCAAAGCCGCGGTCGACTGGTTGGCTCAGCAACCGCCCAATGCGCGCATCATGGTCTGCTGCCGGGCCGGCATGGGCCGGTCTGTCTCGATGGTCATTGCCTATCTGGTCTGCGTCAAGGGGATGAGCTATGCCGAGGCGGAGACGCTCTTGAAGGCACGGCGTCCCGGTGCCACGCCCCTCCCGCGCCTCTCGCACACCGTCGAACAGGTGAAGCAGATGCGAGTGAGCCAAGGGGGCGGCCAACCTGCGGGCCCTCATGTCACGCCTCCTCGATTGTAGCCCGGCTACCCCGTCTTCGTATTGCGCCACTATTGAGTCAATTGCGCTTCATTGGCCGCGAGGCGGCTGATCCATGCCCGAATTGCCGGAAGCGGAAGTGGTTGCGCGCCAACTGCGCCACCGCTTGCTCGGCGCCGTCTTGACGGATTGCCGGGTCGGCCGATCGGACATCGTGCGCGAAGGGTTGCCGACGCTTTCCTGGTATCGGGAGGCCTGCCTGACCTCCGTCCAGCGGCATGGCAAGTGCGTCGCCCTGGCCTTCACCCGTGGCGACGAAACGCGCTACCTGGTGGCGGAGCTGGGCATGACCGGCTTGTTGCTGTTTCCGCCGTTGGCGCCCTCTTTTCAGAAACATACCCACGTCGTCATGACGTTTAAGGGGGGGCGGGAATCGGAATTGCGGTATTGGAATCCGCGCCGATTCGGGAGACTGTCGCTGTTTGACGGCGCGGGGCTCGCCCGGTTTCTGGCCAAGCGGTTTGGGCTCGACCCGTTGCAAGCGACCTGGCCGGAATTCCGCGCGCTGCTTGCCGGTTGTCGTGGACGGATCAAAGCCCTCTTGATGCACCAACAAAAGATCGCCGGTATCGGGAACATCTACGCGAGCGAAATCCTCTACCGCGCCGGCATCCACCCCCATCGTCTGGCAAGCCGTTTGCCGGAGCGGACAGTCCGGCGGTTGTACGAGGAAATCCGGAAAGTGTTGCCGGAGGCGATCCGCGACGGTGGATCGAGCGTCCGGGATTTTTTCGCGCCGGACGGGACGGAAGGGCGATACAAGTGCCGCCATCGCGTCTACGGCAAGGCGGGGAGGCCCTGTCCAGCCGCCGGTTGCGGTGCGACCATTCGTCGTGTGGTTGACAGCAGCAAGCGGAGTTCATTCCTGTGTCCGCGGTGTCAGCGGAAGCCGTGACAAAAAGGCTAGCTTCCGGTCCAAGTACCTTGACACATTCCCTCGCCTTTTCCTATAGTTACCTTCCCCTTCCGGGCTGAACAACTGGGCGACCCCGTTTGTGACCAGCCAGCGATAGGGCCATTGTTCCAAAAAAATGGGCCTTTTGGTTGATTGCCCGAAGGCCGCTTTCTCTCTATTATCCAGCGCTTCCGAAGAGAAGTTAGGCGGTACGCACGCCATAATTGAGACGAAGGAGAAGACCTCCATGGCCAAGGTGCTCGAAGGGCCCGGAATGGGCCTCATGAAAAAGTGGGGCATAACTGTCCCCAACTATGCGGTGGTGTCGTCGCTCGAAGAGTTCAATAAGCTGGCGGAGGTCAACGACTGGCTGAAAAAGTCCAAGCTCGTCGCCAAGGCGCACGAAGCGCTCGGCTCGCGGTTCAAGCTCGGCTTGGTCAAGGTGGGGCTCGATCTCAAGGGTGCCCAGGCGGCGATTACGGAGATGCTGGGCAAGCAGGTGGGCAGCATCACCGTGTCGCAGGTCATTGTCTCGGAAATGATCCCGCACAAAGACGAGTATTACGCGTCTGTCAAGTCCACCAGGGCCGGCTGTGAAATCCTTCTGGCTAACTGCGGCGGCATCGAGGTGGAATCCAACTGGGATCGGGTGAAGAAGCTTGTTGTGGAGGTGGGCGAGAAGCCCGCGGCTGCGGACTTGGAAAAGTTGGCGAAAGACGCGGGTTTCACCGGCCCGGTGGCGAAGAAGGTCGCCGACTTTGCGCACAAGCTCTTTACCTGCTTCGACAACGAAGATGCGCAATATCTAGAAGTGAATCCGGTGGTCGTCCGGGAAGGCGACGGCGAATTGATCGCATTGGACGCCGTGACGCTCCTGGATGGGGACGCGAAATTCCGCCATTCCGACTGGAATTTCCAGTTTGCCGCGGAATTCGGCCGTGCCTACACCGAGGACGAGATTGCGGTGATGTCGGTAGACTCCAAGATCAAAGGCTCGGTCAAGTTCATCCAGATCCCCGGCGGCAACATCGCCATGCTGCCGGCCGGCGGCGGGGCCAGCGTGTACTATTCGGACGCCGTGGTCGCCCGCGGCGGCAAGCTGGCCAATTACGCCGAGTATTCCGGCGATCCGCCCGACTGGGCGGTGGAAGTTCTCACCGAGAAAGTCTGCTCGCTGCCCGACATCAAGCACATCATCGTCGGCGGCGCCATCGCCAATTTCACCGACGTCAAGAAGACGTTCGGCGGCATCATCGCCGGGTTCCGCAACGCCAAGGCGGAAGGCAAGCTCGATGGCGTGAAGATTTGGGTGCGACGCGGCGGTCCCAACGAAAAAGAAGGTCTGGAACTCATGCGGAAGCTGAAGGACGAAGGCTTCGACATCCACGTCTTCGACCGGAACACCCCGCTCACCGACATCGTCGATATGGCCTTGGCGGCGAACAAGTAATCGGCAATCAAGACTAGGCAGAAGGGGAGAGTCCGATGAGCATTCTGGTGGACAAGGATACGCGTGTGGTGATCCAGGGCGGGGCCGCCGGCGTCAACGCTGCGCGCCGCATGGCCGAGTTCTGCTACCTCAACAAAAAGTCCCTCTACGTCGAAGCCTTCGTCTATCCGCCGGACGCGGGCAAGACCAACGAAGTGCCCTACGGCAGCGGACTGCTCGCCATCCCCGTCTACAAGACTGTCGCCGAAGCGACGAAGGCTCATCCGCAGATCAACACCAGCCTCGTCTACATCGGTGCGGACCGGGCCTGCGCCGGTGCGATGGAAGCGCTCAACGATCCCAAGATCAAGCTCGTATCCATGATTACGGAGGGTGTGCCCGAGCGCGACGCCAAGCTCCTGGCCCGTCACGCGATCAAGCTCGGCAAAACGTTCAACGGGCCCTCCTCGATCGGCATCATCTCCGCCGGCTCCTGCCGGTTGGGCGTGATCGGCGGGGCCTTCGACAATCTCGTGGCCTGCAAGCTCTATCGCGAGGGCTCCTTCGGGGTCATCACCAAGTCCGGCGGCCTCTCCAACGAGATCATCTGGATCTGTTCGCAGTTCGCCGACGGCATCACGACGGCCATCGGCATCGGTGGCGACGCCTATCCCGGCACCGACTACGTCAGCTATCTGGAGATGTTCGAGAACGATCCTAAGACCAAGGCGGTGGTCATCGTCGGCGAAATGGGCGGTGACCTGGAAGAGCGGGCCGCCGAGTGGTACGGGGCGAAGAAGCGGCGTATCAAACTGTTGGCCGTCGTCTCCGGCTTCTGCCAGGAGAGTCTGCCCAAGGGCATGAAGTTCGGCCATGCCGGCGCCAAGGAAGGGATGAAGGGCGAAGGGTCGGCCCGATCGAAGTCCGACGCGCTCAAGAAGGCCGGGGCGATCGTCCCGGCCACGTTCGGCGCGTTGGGCCCGGCGATCAAGCAAACCTATGAGGAGTTCGTCAAGAGCGGCGCCATCGTGCCTGTGGCCGACGTGCCGACGACTGAGGTGCCGAAGCTGCCCAAGAGCGTCGAGCAGGCCATGAAGGACAACGAAGTCACCGTCGTCCCGCTGATCCGCACCACCATCAGCGACGACCGCGGCGACGAACCCTGCTACGACGGCTATCCCGCCTCCGAACTCATCAACAAGGGCTACGAGATTCCCCACGTCATCGGCCTGCTCTGGGATAAGCGGCTCATTTCCAAGCAGGAAGCGGAGATCATCAAGCGCATCATCATCCTCTCGGCCGACCACGGGCCCTGCGTGAGCGGCGCCTACGCGACGATCCTGGCGGCCTGCGCCGGTATCGGGCTTTCGCAGGCGGTGGCCGCGGGCCTGATCATGATCGGGCCACGCTTCGGCGGTGCCGTTACCGACGCCGGACGCTGGTTCAAGTATGCCGTGGACAACAAGATGTCGGTGGACGACTTCCTGGCCTACATGAAGAAGAACGTGGGCCCGGTGCCTGGCATTGGCCACCGCGTGAAGAGTCTGCGCAACCCGGACAAGCGCGTGAAGGAGTTGGTCGGATACGTCAAGAGCCTGAACATCAAGACGCCGTGCCTCGACTTCGCGCTGGCCGTGGAGCAGGTGACGGCGGCGAAGAAGGACAACCTGATCCTAAACGTGGACGGGACCATGGCCGCCGTACTGGTGGACTTGGGGTTCCCGGTGGACAGCCTGAACGGTTTCTTCATCCTGGCCCGCACCATCGGCCTGATCGGCCACTGGGTGGATCAGAAGCGCCAGGACAGCCGCCTGATCCGGCTGTTCGACTATTTGGTCAATTATGCAGCGCCCAAACGACGGGAAGTCCCGCCGTTGAAGTAGGTGGCGAAGCGCCGCCGTCAGCAGCGGCGGGCTGTAGACATATTCCATAGATCGCAGAAGGTGACCTCCCCTGTGGCGCTGCGCACCGCAGGAGGAGGGAGGGGCGCCGGGTTGCGCGGCACAATCACCCCCGGGTCTCTCGCCTTCCGCACAAGCGGAGAAGGGTCATGATCGATCACATCAAGAAACTCTATGCCTCCATGCCGGCGACGATAGAGAAGGCCCGAAAGAAGTTCGGGCGCAGCTTGACGCTCGCCGAAAAGATTCTCGTCGCGCACGCCGACAATTTCGACACGCAACACTGGGAGCGCGGCAAGGCCATGCTGGCGTTGCGGCCGGACCGCGTCGCCATGCAGGACGCGACGGCGCAGATGGCCATGCTGCAGTTCATGCAGGCCAACAAGAAGAAAGCCGCCGTGCCCAGCACGATCCACTGCGATCACCTGATCCGCGCCGAAATGGGCTCGCAAAAGGACCTGCTCCGCGCGATGGACGAAAACAGGGAGGTCTACAATTTTCTAGCCTCCGCGGCGAAAAAGTACGGGATCGGCTTCTGGAAGCCCGGCGCCGGCATCATTCACCAGGTCGTGCTGGAAAACTACGCGTTCCCCGGCGGGCTGATCATCGGCACGGATTCGCACACGCCGAACGGCGGCGGGCTGGGCATGCTGGCGATCGGCGTCGGCGGAGCCGATGCCGGCGAAGTGATGGCCGGCCTCCCCTGGGAAGTGCTGCACCCCAAGCTGATCGGCGTCCGCTTGACCGGCAAGCTGACCGGCTGGGCCTCGCCGAAGGACGTTATTCTTTATCTCTGCGGCCTGCTCACGGTGAAGGGCGGGACGAACAAAATCGTCGAATACTTCGGCCCCGGCGCCGAGACGATCAGCGCCACCGGCAAGGGCACGATCTGCAACATGGGCGCCGAGCTCGGCGCCACCACCTCGGTGTTCCCCTTCGACCAGAAGATGGTGGCGTATCTCAATATGATGGACCGCGCGGATTTGGCGAAGCTGGCCGAGGCGAACCGCGGCATCCTCGTGGCCGATCCGGAAGTCTACCAATCGCCGGAAAAGCATTTCGACCAGGTCGTGGAAATTGACCTCTCCACGCTCGAGCCCCATGTGGTCGGCCCGCACACGCCCGATCTTGCGCGGCCGATCTCCAAATTGGCGGCGGAAGCGAAGGAGAAGGGCTATCCGGTCGAGCTCAAGGCGGCGCTCATCGGCAGTTGCACGAATTCGTCGTACGAAGACATCAGCCGTTCGGCCCATGTGGCGCAGCAAGCGCTGAAGGCCGGCTTGAAGGCGAAGGCCTCGTTCCTCATCTCGCCGGGCTCCGAGCGCATCTATCACACGATGAAGCGCGACGGGTTTTTGGAGACCTTCGAAAACCTCGGCGGCATGGTGCTGTCCAACTCCTGCGGCCCTTGCATCGGCCAGTGGAAGCGCGCCGACGGCGTCAAGGGCAAGACGGATTCGATCGTCAGTTCCTTCAATCGGAACTTCCCCGGCCGCAACGACGGCATCAACGAAACGTTGTCGTTCCTCGCCAGTCCGGAAGTCGTCACCGCTTATGCGATCACGGGCGACCTGGGCTTCGATCCGGTCAACCAGACGGTGACGGGCGCGGACGGCAAAGCATTCAAGTTCCAGCCGCCGGCTGGCGAAGAGTTGCCGGCCAAGGGTTTTGCCAAGGGTGAAGAGGGGTATGTGGCACCGGCGGAAGACGGCTCGAACCTGACCGTGGACATTCCGCCGACGAGCGAACGGCTGCAACTGCTCCAGCCCTTCCCGCGCTGGGATGGCAAGGATTTCGACAAGCTCCCGCTGCTCATCAAGACCAAGGGCAAGACCACGACCGACCACATTTCGCCGGCCGGGCCGTGGCTCAAGTTCCGCGGCCATCTGGACAAGATCAGCGACAACATGTTCCTAGGAGCCAATAACGCCTTTTCATCGGAGCCCGGCAAGGGCACCAACGTGCTGACCGGCGAATCGAACCTGACCATCGCCCAGATCGCCCGCGCCTACAAGGCCAAGGGCATCGGCGCGGCCGTGGTCGGCGACGAGAATTACGGCGAAGGCAGCAGCCGCGAGCATGCGGCCATGTCGCCGCGGTTCTTGAACGTGAAGGTCGTGCTGGTCAAGAGCTTTGCGCGGATTCACGAGACCAATTTGAAAAAACAGGGGATCTTGGCGTTGACCTTCTCTGACCCGAAGGACTACGAGAAGATCGAGCAGCAGGACCGCATCAGCGTGACGGGGCTAGCGAACCTGGCTCCGGGCAAACCGGTGGAGGTCACGATCCACAAGGCGGATGGGCAAGCGCTCACCATCCGGGCGAACCACAGCATGACGGAACAGCAGATTGCGTGGTTCAAGGCTGGCTCGGCGCTCAACGCGCTGAATTAAACCACACGCTGAGAGGACATAACCATGGCGAAAGCAGACAAGATCATTTACACGAAAACCGACGAGGCGCCGATGCTGGCGACCTACTCGTTCCTGCCGATCATCAACGCCTTCTCGAAGGCGGCGGGTGTAACGGTGGAATTGCGGGACATCTCGCTGGCCGGCCGTGTCATCGCGGTATTCCCGGAGTACCTGACGCCGGCGCAGAAACAGCCGGACGCCTTGGCCGAGTTGGGCGAGATGGCCAAGACGCCGGAAGCCAACATCATCAAACTGCCGAACATCAGCGCCTCGATCCCGCAGTTGGTGGCGACGATCAAGGAGTTGCAGAGGCAGGGCTACAAGCTGCCGGACTATCCGGAGAATCCGAAGGACGACAAGGAGAAAGAGATCAAGGCGCGGTACGACAAGGTCAAAGGCAGCGCGGTCAATCCGGTGCTGCGCGAAGGCAACTCCGACCGCCGTGCCCCGCTCTCCGTGAAGGCCTATGCCCGGAAGCATCCACACAAGATGGGGGCCTGGTCGCCGGACTCCAAGACCCACGTGTCCCACATGCAGGGCGGCGATTTCCGCTCGAACGAGAAATCGCTCACGGTTCCTGCCGCCACCACGGCGAAGATCGAGTTCGTCGGTGCGGATGGCAAGACGACAGTGTTGAAGGAGAAGGTCGCGTTGCAGGCCGGCGAGGTGCTGGATGCCACCTTCATGAGTGTCAAAGCGCTACGCAAGTTCCTCGAAGAGCAGATCGAAGACGCCAAGGCCAAGGGCATTCTGTGGTCGCTCCACATGAAGGCCACCATGATGAAGGTCTCGGACCCGAAGATCTTCGGCCATGCCGTGACCGTCTACTACAAGGATGTCTTCGAGAAGCACAAGGAGACGTTCAAGAAGCTGGGCGTGGACCCGGACAACGGTCTCGGCGACGTCTACGCGAAGATCAAGTCGCTGCCGGACGATCAGCGCAAGCAGATCGAAGCCGACATTCAGGCCGTCTATCAGAAACGGCCGCCGATGGCGATGGTGAACAGCGACAAGGGTATCACCAATCTCCACGTGCCGAGCGACATCATCATCGACGCCTCCATGCCGCCGGTCATCCGCGACAGCGGCAAGATGTGGAACCCGCAAGGCCAACTGCAGGACGTGAAGTGCGTGATCCCGGACGCCAGCTACGCGCCGGTCTATCACGAGGTCGTCGAGTTCTGCAAAAAGAACGGGGCCTTCGATCCCAAGACGATGGGCACGATTCCCAACGTCGGCTTGATGGCACAGGCGGCGGAAGAGTACGGCTCGCACGACAAGACCTTCAAGGCGCCGGGCAACGGCACGATCCGTATCGTGGATGCGAACGGGACCGTGTTGCACCAGCATCAGGTGGAAGAGGGCGATATCTGGCGTGCCTGCCAGGTGAAGGACGCACCGATTCAGGATTGGGTCAAGCTGGCGGTCTCCCGTGCCCGGGCCACCGGCGCGCCGGCCGTGTTTTGGCTGAACAAGGACCGCGCGCACGATGCCGAATTGATCAAGAAAGTGAATGCGTATCTGCCGAAACACGACACGACCGGCCTCGATATTCGGATCATGGCGCCGGCGGATGCCTGCCGTTTTTCGATCGAGCGGATGAAGGAAGGCAAGGATACGATTTCCGTCACCGGTAACGTGCTACGGGATTATCTCACGGACTTGTTCCCGATTCTCGAAATCGGCACCAGCGCCAAGATGCTCTCGATCGTGCCCTTGCTGAACGGCGGCGGCCTGTTCGAGACCGGCGCGGGCGGCTCGGCGCCGAAGCACGTGCAGCAGTTCCAGGAAGAGGGATATCTGCGGTGGGATTCGCTCGGCGAGTTCCTCGCATTGGCGGCTTCCTTGGAGCATCTCGCGAAGGTCGGGAACAATCCGGTGGCCAAGATTCTGGCGGACACGCTGGACCAGGCCAACGCGAAATTCCTCGAGAGCAACAAGTCGCCCGCCCGCAAGGTCGGCGAGATCGACAACCGCGGCAGCCACTTTTACTTGGCGCTCTACTGGGCGCAGGCGCTGGCCGCGCAGACGGCGGACAAGAAGATCGCGGAGAAGTTTCAAAAGATCGCCAAGGATCTGAGCGACAACGAGAAGAAGATCGATCAGGAGTTGTTGGCTGCGCAGGGCAAGCCGCAGGATATCGGCGGGTACTATCATCCGGACGATGCCAAGGCTTCGAAAGCGATGCGCCCGAGCGCGACCTTAAACGCGATCATCGACGCGATCGCGTAAAGGCCGTTAGGGATAGGCGTCAGGCGTGAGGGGAGGAGTTGCCCCTCACGCCTCGCGTGTGACGACTCACGAGGTATTCAGCGGCATGGCCGAATTCGACACAGAAAACGTCGTCGATCAGGAAGAGGTCCTCCATCCGAAGATGGTGTCGGTGGAGATCGCCGGCAAGACCTTTCAGGTCCCCGAAGGGATCACCGTCATCAAGGCGCTCTGGTACACGGGGCAGGACGTCGTGCGGGGCATCGGATGTCTCGGCGGGTTCTGCGGCGCTTGCGCGACCTACTATCGGACCAAAGACGATCCCAAGGTCAAGACCTGCCTGGCCTGTCAGACGGCCGTCCAGGACGGCATGTCCTTCTCGATGGTCCCGCCCTTCCCCGCGCGGAAGGCCGTCTATCAGATGTCGGAACTGAAGGACCCGAAGCAGGACCTGTTTAATCTTTATCCCGAGGCGCCGCTCTGCCGGAACTGCAACGCCTGCACGGAAGCCTGCCCGCAGAAGATCAATGTGCGGGAAGGGGTCTGGCAGGCCGTGTTCGGCGATTTCAAGGCGACCTCCGAGACCTTCATCGATTGCGTGATGTGTGGGCTCTGCGCGCCCGTGTGTATCGCCGACATCGCGCCCAGCCTCGTCGGGGTCTATGCCAGCCGCGTGCAAGGGGCATTTTTTACGGAGAAGCCGGAACTGCTCCACCACCGCATCAAGGAAATCGAGGAAGGCCGGTACGATGCCGAGTGGCGGCGGGTGCTGGCGATGAGCGAGCAAGAGCTCGTCAAGGCCTGCGCGGAACTGAAATAGATGGAAATCCATGCCCTCCAGCAGATCGTCCACAAGACCCGCGACGCCCGTCGCAAACAGACGATTCCCAAATACTCGCCGGACGAGCGCGACGCGCTGATCAAGAAATATCACCCGGATTTTCGCGAGAGCGCCTATCGCACGATTCGGTTCGGCCCCAACGGGGGGGAGCGCACAGTCCGGGAACTGGCTTCGTTGCTCGAGGGGGAGAGCCCGGTACCGCAGAACCTCGACCTGACGCCGGCCTATACGACGGACGTGCTGGTTGTCGGCGGCGGCGGTGCCGGTTGCGCGGCCGCCCTCCACGCCCACGCGCAGGGCGCCAAGGTGATCCTGGCCACCAAGCTGCGCCTGGGCGATTCCAACACCGTCATGGCGCAGGGCGGCATCCAGATTTCCGTCTCGCCGGAGGATTCCCCCGTCACCCATTTCCTCGATACGCTCAAGGGCGGGCACATGAAAAACGACCACGATCTGCTGAAGGTCATGGTCGAAGAAGGTCCGTCGGTCGCGAAATGGCTGCTGGAGTTGGGCGTGCTGTTCGACCGGGATGCGGACGGGAATCTCCACGTGAAGAAGGGCGGTGGCAGCTCGAAGCCGCGTTTGCTGACCTGCTCCGACTACACGGGCCTCGAAATCATGCGGGTGCTTAAAGACGAGGTCTTGAATCAGAAGATTCAGCTCCTGGAGTTCTCCGCCGCCGTCGAATTGTTGAGCGACGACGGGGGCGCCTGCACCGGCGTCGTCCTGCGCGATCTGGACAATCAGCGGTTCATCGTGGTCGCGGCCAAGACCGTGATTCTGGCGACCGGCGGCATCGGTCGGCTGCACATCCAAGGCTTCCCCACCAGCAATCACTACGGCGCGACGGGCGACGGGCTGGCCCTGGCCTACCGGATCGGCGCCAAGCTCATCCACATCGACACGTTCCAATACCATCCGTCCGGCGCCGTGTATCCGGAGCAACTGGCCGGGGCCCTGGTCACGGAAGGGATGCGCTCGGAGGGCAGCCATCTCGTCAATGCAAAAGGTGAGCGGTTCGTCAACGAACTGGACACGCGCGACGTCGTCTCCTCCTCCATCATCCGGGAGTGTCAGGAGGGGCGGGGCATCCGGACGATGGCCGGGCGGGTCGGCGTCTGGCTGGATACGCCGCTGCTGGACATCGAATTCGGCGAAGGGACGGTGGCCAAGCACTTTCCGGCGATGGTCCGGCAGTACGAGCGGTTCGGCATCGACATTTCGAAGGATCCGGTGCTCATCTATCCGACGCTGCACTATCAGAACGGGGGCGTGCACATCGATTCGCACGGCGAATCCGACGCGAAGAACCTCTTCGTGGCCGGTGAGACTTCAGGGGGGCTCCACGGGCGCAACCGATTGATGGGCAATTCGTTGCTGGACTTGATGGTGTTCGGGAAGCGGTCCGGCCTCGCCGCGGCCGCGCGGGCAAAGTCCGCCGCCCAGGGGAAACTCACCCTCGAGCACCTGGCCCGCTTCCGCGCCGAGGCGAAACGGCACGGGGCATCCGCGGAAGTGACGTCGCCGATGGTATTGCCGTCCTACGCGAAAAAGGAGTAGAGCGAACAAGAGCCGACGGCTGATCGCTGATGGCACGACCATCGGCACCCGGCTCTTTATCTGGCCATCTGCCATTAGCCATCAGCTCCAGAGGAACCAATGAACATTCATGAATTCCAGGCCAAGTCGTTGTTCGCGCAATTCGGCGTGCCCGTGCCGCGCGGCAAGGAAATCAAAAACCCCAAAGCGGCGGCCAAGTGGGCGGCGGCGCTGAACAGCCCGGTCTACGTGGTCAAAGCGCAGATTCATGCCGGCGGGCGCGGCAAGGCGGGCGGCGTCAAGATCACCAAGAACCAGGCGGAGGTGCCGACGCTGGCTCAGGAGCTGATCGGCAAGAAGCTGGTGACGCACCAGACAGGGCCGAAGGGGCGCAAGGTCCGCCGGCTGCTGATCGAAGAGGGCGCGGGCATCGCCAAGGAACTGTATCTGAGTCTCCTCGTGGATCGGGACACAGGCTGGGCCACCTTCATCGCCAGCACCGAAGGCGGGATGGAAATCGAAGAAGTGGCCGCCAGGACGCCGGAGAAGATCATCAAGGAGCCGATCGATCCGGCGGTCGGGTTCCAGGGGTACAACGGGCGAAACGTCGCTTTCGCGCTGGGGCTCAACGTCATCGAGCCTACGGTGATCAATCCCTTCGTCCAGATGCTGGGCAATCTGTATCGCCTGTTCATGGACAAGAACGCGGCCTTGGTCGAGATCAATCCGCTGGTCATCACGACGGACAAGAAGCTGATCGCGCTCGACGGCAAGGTCTCGTTCGACGACAACGGCCTGTTCAAGCACGCGGATGTGCAGGCCATGCGCGATTTGTACGAAGAGGAGCCGCTCGAAATCGAAGCGACGGCCAACAACCTCAACTACGTGAAGCTGGACGGGAACATCGGCTGCATGGTGAACGGCGCGGGGCTGGCCATGGCCACGATGGACGTGATCAAGTTGGCGGGCAGCGAGCCGGCGAACTTTCTCGACGTGGGCGGCGGCGCAACCAAGGAAACGGTGGCGGCCGGGTTCCGTATTCTGCTCAAAGACAAAAACGTCAAGGGCATCTTCATCAACATCTTCGGCGGGATCGTTCGCTGCGAGCGGATCGCGCACGGCGTGATCGACGCGGCCAAGGAAGTGCACTTGAGCGTGCCGCTGGTCGTACGACTCCAGGGGACGAACGCGGAAGAGGGACGGAAACTGTTGCTGGAATCCGGGCTGAAGCTGGACGTGGCCGACGACCTCTGGGAAGCGGCGCAGAAGATCGTGGCGATGACGGGCAAGAAGCGGTCGAAACCGGCGGCGGCGGCGGCGGGAGGAGCGCACTGATGAGCATTCTGGTCAACAAGAACACCCGCGTGGTCGTGCAGGGCATCACCGGCAAGGAAGGGTCGTTCCATGCGACCCAGTGCAAGGCCTACGGCACGCAGGTGGTGGCCGGCGTGACGCCGGGCAAGTCCGGGCAGGAGGTCGAGGGCATTCCGGTGTATAACACCGTGCGCGAGGCGGTGCAGAAAACCGGCTGCGACACGTCGTTGATCTTCGTGCCCCCGCCCTTCGCCGGCGACGCGATCCTGGAAGCGGCCGATGCGGGCATCAAGCTGGTCATCTGCATCACCGAAGGCATTCCGGTCAACGACATGGTGCGAGTGAAGCGGGCGCTCCGCAACCGGCCGGTGCGGCTGGTCGGGCCGAACTGTCCCGGCGTCATCACGGTGGACGAGGCCAAGATCGGCATCATGCCCGGGTTCATCCACAAGAAGGGCGTCGTGGGTGTGGTATCCCGCTCGGGCACCTTGACCTACGAGGCCGTGCATCAGTTGTCCACCCTGGGCTTGGGCGAAACCACCTGCGTCGGCATCGGGGGCGATCCGGTCAACGGGACGAGCTTCGTGGACGTTCTGCCTCTGTTCGAGCAGGATCCGGAGACGCATGCCATCGTCATGATCGGCGAGATCGGCGGCGATGCAGAAGAAAAGGCCGCCGAGTTCATCAAGAAGAACATCCGCAAGCCGGTGGTCAGCTTCATCGCCGGCATCACGGCCCCTCCGGGCCGCCGCATGGGCCATGCCGGCGCCATCATTTCCGGCGGCAAGGGGACGGCCTCGGAGAAAATGAAGGCCCTCGAAGCGGCGGGGGTGCGGGTCTGTAAAAATCCCGCCGAGATCGGCGCGGCCGTCAAGCAGGCACTTGGCCGATAATTCCCTCCATTCGACTGTGAGCACGCGCCGGCGGCCCTCGGGCTTCCGGCGCGTCGTCTTTTCGGCGTTGATTCTTTGAAGCGATTCCGCTATCACTGTCGCCGTTTCAAACGGACAGCCTCCGTTCAGGCGAAAGGAGTCCCATCATGCGAAGCTCGTGGATCGCCCTGATGACCGTCATGGTCACCCTATGCGCCGCACCGTCCGTCTCCGCCGACACGACCCTGACTTGGCACGGCCATGCAGCGTTCGAGGTGGTGACGCCGAAGGGAACGGTCATCCTGATCGATCCTTGGCTCAACAACCCCGTCAATCCGAAGGTCAAGGCCAAGCAGGACCCCCTCGCAGGGTTGAGCAAAGTCGATTACATCCTGGTGACCCACGGCCACTTCGACCACATCGGCGATGCGGTTGCCATTGCCAAAAGCACGGGCGCGCGGCTGGTGGCGAATTTCGAGCTGGGGACGAACATGGCCAAGCTTCTGGGCTATCCCAAGGAGCAGATGGGCTTCGATACCCTCATGAATCCGGGCGGCGAAATCACCATCGCCCAGGGCGAGGTCATGGTGGCGATGACGCCGGCCGTCCATTCCAGCGGCATCAGCAATCCCTTGGCGAAAGAGCAGGAACCGGAGATGGCCTACGGCGGCAACCCCGGGGGCTACGTACTCAAGATCAACGGAGGGCCGACGATTTACCATTCCGGCGATACGGCCTACTTCAAGGACATGGAGCTCATCGGGGAGCAATATGCGCCGGACCTCGCGCTGCTCAACATCGGCGGGCACTTCGGCATGGAGCCGGCCATGGCCGCGCGGGCCGCAGCCAGCGTCAAGGCCAAGATCGCTGTTCCGCACCACTTCGGGACATTCCCGGTCCTCAACGGGGATACGAAACTCTTCGCCGATGCGCTCAAGAAACGAAAGATCGGCTTCCTTCAGTTAGAACCAGGCCTGCCGGCCCTGTTCGACGGCCATCGGCTCAAGGCCGGCAAACGCTGAAAAAAGTTCTTGATTAAGTCCTTCGTCTATAAAAAGATACACCCATGCGGTTAATGCTGATTGGCCTGGTGGCCGGCCTGGCGCTCCTTGCCAGCCAGGCGTGCCAGAACGACAAACCGGTTACGCAAAGCAGCACCTCCACCGGCTCCGCGTTCGTTGACCGTTTGGTCACATCCGCTTCGACCTATATCGGTCCTGCCAATAGCGCGCAGCGGCTCCGCGTGACGTTACTGCTCGAAAGAAACGAGAGCGGGCTCGATGCCTATTTACAGCAGGTCACCGACTCCACATCGTCGAACCATCGGCGCTTCTTAAGCGCCGCCGAAATTCAAAGCCGCTTCGGACCGACCAGCGCCACGCAGCAGCAAGTCCTGAACTTCATGCAAGGCTACGGGGTGACGATGACGGTGGGCGCCGCCGGCATTTTAGTCCACGGCGAAGTCACGATCGACGTCCTGTCGCGAATCTTCAACACCTCGTTCGGGCAATATTCCCGAGGGGGGCGGACCTTCGTCGCCCCCCTCGTGGCCCCGACCTTGCCGCAAGGGTTGCAGGGGGCGGTGAGCCATGTGCTGGGTCTCAGTACGGAGCCGGCCCTGGATCGGGCTTCGAACAGCGTCATCAGCCAGGACGGCTCGCCGACGTCGTCTGGTACCAGAACGGGCTGCTCGAGCGCCCTTGCCAAAAACGGCTTCACGCCGGCCCAGATTCGCACGGCCTATGGGATCGATTCCCTCCGGAACGCCGGGTTCCAGGGGCAGGGCATTTACATGGCGCTGGTGGAGGAAAGTCTGTTTTTGCAGTCGAACATCGACGAGTTCATATCCTGTTTCGGCATCACCAGCCCCGTCACGCCGCAGGTCGTCACGGTGGGCACGGCGCCCTCGTCCCTGAGCGACGAACCGCATCTGGACATCGAAGTGATCCTGAGCGTGGCGCCGCAGATTTCCGGCCTCTACGTCTTTCAGAGCCAGCTCAATTCCTATGCCGATTGGGCGAGCCTCTACGCTTCGCCGTTGAACACGTCACTGACGGGCGGCAATCGCGTCACGATCTTGTCGTCCAGCCTGGGGAAGTGCGAAATCAAATGGACCGCAGCCGGCATCGCCGCGATGGAGAAAGTGATGAAAAGCTTGGCCGTGGCCGGCATCAGCGTCTTTACCTCGGCCGGCGACAGCGGGTCGTCCGACTGTTACCACTCGGACGGCTCGACACGGACGCTCACGACCGGGTATCCGGCGACCTCCGCCTACGTGACGGCGGTCGGCGGGACGAATCTCGCCTTGAGCACGGCCAACGCCATCACCGGGTCCGGCGTGTGGAACGAGAGTCTCTGGCCCAGCCCCTACAACAAAATCGGGAGCGGCGGCGGCGGGGGCGTGAGCACCATGGTGTCCCGGCCGTCCTGGCAAACCGGCACGGGCGTGTCCGGCAGTTTCCGGACGGTGCCGGACGTCGCCATGTACGCGGACCAGAATCCGGGCTACGTGATCTACGGGGTCAATAAAAACGATCTGGCGACGAACAAATGGTTCGACGACGGCGGCACCAGCGCCGCCACGCCGCTGTTCGCGAGCGGCACGGCTCTGCTCCACCAGCAGGCCGCCCAGAACAACCTCACCCTCGATCTCGGGTACATCTGGATCTATCGGCTGGCCAACAATGCGGCCAACTACCAATCGGCCTTCTACGACATCACCGTCGGCAACAACAACATCTTCAACGTCGGCTGTTGCAATGCCGGCACGGGTTACGACATGGCCAGCGGCTGGGGGTCCGTCAATTTCACCGCCCTGTCGTCATTGCTGATAGGGTCATGAAGGGAGGAGTGATGCGTCCGCGATCCGGTTTTCTCCCGTCCCCACTGACCGGCCTGCTTGTGGCCGCCCTGCTGGTCGGGTCGGCCTGCCAGAACGACAAGCCGGTCACGCAAAGCTGGACGTCAAGCAACTCGACCTTCGGCGATCTCCTCGTTACGTCCGCCTCGACCTATCAAGGACCGGCCGACTCCACGCAAACCTTGCGGCTCGCGCTGTTTCTGCAACGGGACGAAACCGCTCTCGATGCCTATGCCCGACAGGTGATCGATCCGGCCTCGCCGAACCATCGGCAATTCCTGACGACGGCTGAAATCCAGAGCCGCTTCGGGCCGACCGGCCAGACCCAACAGCAGGTCCTGAACTTCATGCAAAGCCACGGGGTGACGATGACGGTGGGTGCCGCCGGCATCTTGGTCCACGGCGAAGTCACGATCGAGGTGTTGTCGCGGATCTTCTCTACGTCGTTCGGCCGATATTCCCGAAGTGGAGGGATCTTCGTGGCGCCGATCACGTCGCCCACCTTACCGCAGGGCTTGCAAGGGGTGGTGACCCACGTCGTCGGGTTGAGCACCGAGCCGGGCTTGGACAGTAATTCGAATAGCGTCGTCAGCACCAACGGGGACCAGCGGTCGACCGGCACGCGCTCCGGATGCAGCGCAGCCGACAAGGGATTGACACCCAGCCAATATCTCACGGCTTACGGTATCCAGGCGCTGCAAAATAGCGGCCTCACCGGACAGGGCGTCTACATGGCGATGGTGGAAGAAACGCTCTTCCTGCAAGCAAATGTCAATCAGTTCACCACCTGTTTCAGCATCGCCAATCCCGTCACCCCGCAAGTCATCACCATAGGCGCCGCGCCGACCGCCTACGGTGTCGAGCCGCATCTGGACGTCGAGATCGTCCTCAGTGCGGCGCCGCAACTCTCCGGGCTGTACGTGTTTCAGAGCAAGGTCACGTCGGTGGCGGATTGGGCTAAATTATTCGCCGCGCCGTTGGACACGTCCAACACGGGAGGGAATCGAGTCACCATCCTCTCGTCCAGCCTGGGCAAGTGCGAGTTGCGCTGGACGCAAGCCGGCATTACGGCCATGGAAAAGGTGATGAAGACCCTTGCCGTCGGAGGGATCAGTGTCTTCTCCGCGGCGGGAGACAGCGGGTCCTCCGGCTGCTACAAGGGCGACAAGAATATTACGGCGCTCTCGACCGTCTATCCGGCCACGTCTGCTTATGTGACGGCGGTGGGTGGAACGAACTTGGCGTTGAGTACGGCCAACGCCCTCACCGGGTCTGGCGTCTGGAACGACACCTTGTGGGGCTTCACGCATCCCGTCTACGCCGGCGGCGGCGGGGGCACGAGCACAATGGTGGAGGCCCCCTCATGGCAAACCGGTACGGGGACCGGCCGTACGATGCGGACGGTGCCCGACGTCGCCATGCTGGGCGATCCCTATCCCGGCTATGCCATTTACACCACCTCGGGCGGGAGCGGGTCGACGAGCGCCTGGATCGCCGACGGGGGGACCAGTGCCGCCACCCCACTGATGGCCGGGGGCGTGGCCTTGCTTCAGCAACGGGCGGCGCAGAACAATACGACGCTCGACCTTGCGTATCGATGGATCTATCGGTTGGCCAACAACTCCGCCAACTATCAGTCGGGATTTTACGATCTGACCGTCAACAACAACGATCTGTTCAATTTGGGCTGCTGCAATGCTGGCGTCGGTTACGACATGGCTAGCGGCTGGGGCTCTGTGAACTTCTCCTCGCTGTCGACGCTGCTGATAGGGTCGTAACTTGAACTAGAGTGCGTTTTGTACTGACTCAATTTATGACCGGCGTGCAAATGTGTTCCGGGCGGACGCCGATTCCGATCAGTCGGGCGGGGATGCGGCGAAGGATCGGAAAGCGCGCAAATAATCGCAACGGCAGCGGCGGTTTGATGGAGTCGCCGCGGCCCAGGACCTTCCCGACGATCTGTTTCTGAACCAACACCTGCCCAGCCTGAACGAGTTTTGTGGGGAGCAAGCGTCGGTCCTGGACGCGACGAAGGTCCTCCGTCGTCAGCCGCCCGTCGCGCAGGGGTTTGGCCAGCAGATTGGCGGCGGCGACCCCGTCTTGAACGGCTAGATTGACACCCACACCGCCGACGGGCGACATGGCATGGGCCGCGTCGCCGATACAAAGTAGGCCGGGCCTGTACCAATGCAGCAGGCGATCCACCTGGACGGTCAGCAGTTTCACATCATCCCACGTACGGATTTCCTCCTGCCGGTCGGCGGCAAACGGTGCGAGCGCCGCGATATCTTTGCGAAACGCCTCAATGCCTCGGTTCCGGTTCGCCTCGGCCGAACCCTTGGCGATGACGTACCCGAACTGCCAGTAGGAGCCCCGGTTGAGCATCACCAGGATATGACCGGTATCGAAGCGTCCCATCGTCCCCTCCGGGTCGCTTGCTTTTCTGGATATGCGGAACCAGAGTACGTCCATGGGTGCGCCCAGCTCCTGTACGTGCAATCCCGCCCGCTCCCGCACTGTGGAATGTCTCCCGTCGGCCCCGACCACAAGGTCGGCCCTGACCGCGATCTCGCCTTCCGGCCCGGTCGCGCGGACGCCGACCACTCGGTCTCCCTCTTCGATCAAGCCGGTGACATCGGTGCTTTGCCGGAGATGAAAGGTCGGATAACGGGACCCTTGCGTGGCCAGGAAATTCAAAAAGTCCCATTGGGGCATGAGCGCGATGAATTTGCACCGGGTCGGGAGGTGCGAGAAGTCGGCGATGGGAATCATCGAGTCGCTGACCTGGGCTCTGAGTATGGAGACTCTTTCGTGCGGCAAACGGAGAAATTCTCCCAGTACGCCCAACTCGTACATCAACTCGAGCGTGGAGGGGTGGATGGTGTCGCCGCGGAAGTCCCGCAGGAAGTCCGCGTGTTTTTCCAGGACCACCACGTCCACCCCGGCGCGGGCCAGGAGCACGCCAAGGATCATGCCGGCGGGGCCACCGCCGACGACGCAACAGCGAGTTGTAATGGAAGTCATAGGATTTTCTCCCGTTGAGCCAATGTCCCGACCGATCGGTCCGGTTCACTAGGCCGTGGGGTCAGTGTTCGGCAAGGATGGTCTCGTCGCGCGCAACAATCAAGAGCATTGTCAGGGGAATAGGTCCGGAACGGCCGGCGACAGAAATAACTGGGCACACAGGCTCCCATCTGTGGTATGGTGCCTCACGACGTACTGAGCCCCGCTGACTGTCCTATCTCTCGCGCCCGCCCGCTCTTCTTCTCGGCGCGACCGATTCTCCAGTCTCCGCCGCTTTGACGCCAGAGTCGCCCGGCTTCGCGAGAGGCTGTGGCATCGAAGGCCGAGTTTCCGTCAACGTCGAGGGGACGCCCAATGAGCTGCCGCCGTTGCCATGGCCTCATGCGGAGGATCCGGCTCGAAGACATCGGGAGCACGATCGGCTGTTGGTCCGGGTGGCAATGCCTGCTGTGCGGAAACGTGACCGATCCCGGCATCGCGGCCAATCGCAAGCAGCCCTTCGACCCGAGGCGTAACGGTGCGCGGCCGCCCGGCTCGCCGCCGGTATCGGCGAACCGGGCCAAGCGCAAGAGAGATTAACTCATGTCCTGCTCCGCGCAGGACCGTCACGAAGGTCACTCACCTCAGAACATAACCACAAGGAGGGTCTATCCCATGACAACTCATTTCATCAACAGACGTTCCGTCCTCGTCGCCGTACTGGCGGCGCTCCCGGTGATGTCCTGGGCCGTCGCGCCGGCGGTTCAGGCGGCGGACAAAGCCGTCAAGACGTCCGCTCCATCCGTGTCGTCGGGCGGCGGTGTGGCGTCGGGCGCGGTCGAAGACTCGCAGCAGGCGTGCCTCGCCAGAATTCCCAAGGATGCTACGGCCGGGCAGCGCTTGATGGCCGAGCAGAGCTGCAAGCGGGACCAGGCGTCCCGGCAATCGATCCAGAATGTGCCCGGTCGCTGACCGGAGAAAGGCGGCACGATCATGAGCGACGAACCGTCAGGACGGGCGGTGACGAGAACGCCGTGGTTCAGAATTCCGGACGGCATCAGAGTACGGCATCGGCAGGAAGGGCGGGATGGCGTCATCGACGGGCTGACCGAAATTGTCGCCGGTCCGGGCCGGAATCCCGACGGGCGGACGCAGTATCGCATGGATGTGGGGGAGACGGTCCGCCGACTGGCCGTCGAAGACGATCTGCTGATTCTCACGGACGAGGACGGGCTGGTCATCATGGGCAGGCAGTCGGCGGATTACCGCCGCTATATCACCGAACGGCTCCACGGCGGCTTATCGGATGACCGGTTCGTCGCCGCGAAGTGACGATGCCGCACAACGGGCCGGCGCGCCATGCCGGCCGGAGGGAGCCACGATGACGACAGGGACCACGAAGAAAATCGTGATCAATACGAGCTACGAAGCCTTTTGCCTCAGCCACAAGGCTTTTCTTCGGCTGCGCGAATTGGGGCAAAAAGAGGCGTTGGCGGAGACGGATCGGGGAGCGTATTGGCCCAAGGCCGCGGCCCCGCAGGAGCCAAGCTTGAATCGCTTCGGACGGGAGATTCCGCGTGACGATCAACATCTTGTCCGGGTGGTGGAAGAGCTTGGCCCGCAGGCCAACGGTCACGCCGCCGCCTTGAAAATCGTGGAGATCCCGCAAGACGTCCGCTGGCAAATCGAGAAGACGGATGGAGTAGAGCACGTAAGCGAGGCGCACCGCACCTGGCGGTAGCTCGTGCCATCGTGCGGAGGTTGTGCGCCGAGCGAACCGCCTCGATCGAAGAACGACCCAGATGCCCGCTCGTCTTTCACCGCAGCCGGGTGCGCTCCGCGGGCGATCCAGTCGGGTGAGCGAATGGCTCGCCAACCGGAAGATCGAGGAAGCTCGGCGCAGGACACGAAAGGTTATTTGAAGTATTGAATGGTGCGAAGGGCAAGCTGTGACGGCGTATTGCTTTGATAAAAGGTACTTTTCGTCCAGTTGCCTTGGTGGTCGTGGCCCGAATAGTCGGTGCGCGAGTCCTCCGACTTGCTGCTTTTCAAGGCACCGGCGCCGTCGTAGACATTGTCGTAATCGTTGTAGAAGTCGGCGGCATCCGGCGGCGTTTTCCTGTAGGTGAGCAGTCTCCCGTTCGCATCGGAGGTCGTGACGATCCTCACGTCCACGGGCGATTGATCCGCTTCATAGTTCGATTGCCGAAAGACCTTCCGCCCGCCCCGGAAGGATTCATAGGCATAACGGTTTCTGTACTGCCGTTCTCGTCGCGGGCCGACCAGCCAGAGATGTTCTGTTAGATTCCCTGAGAAGTCGTACCGAAACTCTTCCCGCACCGCCGGCGACGATTGCCCGTAGTAGGTCTTCGAGCGGCTCGTCATGTGGCCGCCGCGGTCGAATTCGTAGGACAACGTCGAATACTCGGTGGCCTGCGGAAACTTGCAATTGTCCTTGCCCACGAGGGGCAGGGGCTGCTCCTGGGTGAAGAAGGATTGAGCGGTCAGCCGATTACCGTAGCCGTCGTAGCTGTAGACCTGTTTCGAACAGGAGCTGGAAACGGTGATCATGCGCGACTCCAGCAGGTTGCCGAAGCGGTCGAACTCCCACCGCGTCACCTGCGTCATGTCCCCGTCCGGTTTCCGGTACTCCGTCGTGACCGACTGCACCGGCCCTTTCAGCAGATATATCTCCAGGTCCGCCAGATACTTCCCCTGATCCATGTCCCAATCCTTCGCCCCCAGCGGCTGGTCCGATAGGCATAGCAGCAGCGCCAATGCGCCAATGCCGACACGCCACACACTGGGTTGAAGCGAAGCGGGGATCATCGTTGCGGCGAAGTCCAACACTTGCCGAAAAAAATGTCAAGAGTCGCCGAGGTGGAAAAAGGCAGGGAGATGTACAAGAAGGTATAGGTGGTGGGGCGATCAGATTCTCCGCTGCCCCTCGGAGGGCCAGAGAAAGGGGTCAGGCATGAGTATTGAGTTAACGAGTGACCGCTCGTTTGAGCGCGGCCTCGCGCGTGGCATCGGGCTGCGCGCGTGGAGCGAAGCGGTATGGGCGGTCCGGTCGGCCAATAAAAAAGGCCACCGATTTCTCGGTGGCCTTTTGCGTTTGAGAGCGAACCTTATAGGATGCTCAAAATGGCATCCCAGCTAGGCCGCAGGGAGTCCGGCGACTGAGGCGTACCCTATGGGGTACGTTGCAGGGAGACGGGCGACCGAGAACGACGCTGGGGGACATTTTCAGCATCCTACTACGTGCCCATCTCCCAGGAGGCCAGATACTTTTCCTGCTCCTTCGTCAGCTTATCCACCTGCACCCCCATCCCCGCCAGCTTCAACCGCGCGATCTCCTTGTCGATCACCGGCGGCACCGGGTACACCTTCTTCTCCAGCATCTTGTGGTTCTTCACGATGTACTCTGCCCCCAGCGCCTGGTTTGCGAAGGACATGTCCATCACGCTCGACGGATGGCCCTCCGCCAGCGCCAGGTTCACCAGCCGCCCCTCGCCCAGCAACGACACCCGCCGGCCGTTGCGCAGCGTGTATTCCTCCACGCCGGGGCGGATCGTGCGGTGCTTTTTCGCCAGCCGCTCCAGGGCCGGAATGTCCAACTCCACGTTGAAGTGCCCCGAGTTGGACACCATCGCCCCGTCCTTCATCGAGGCGAAGTGCTCCCCGCGGATGACTTTGCAGTTGCCGGTGACGGTGACGAAGAAGTCGCCGATCTTGGCCGCCTCGCTCATGGGCATGACGCGGAAGCCGTCCATGACCGCCTCCAGCGCCTTGACCGAGTCCACCTCCGTGACGACCACGTCGGCCCCGAAGCCCTTGGCCCGCATCGCCACGCCGCGCCCGCACCAGCCGTAGCCGGCCACGACGAAGACGGAGCCGCAGACGAGCCGGTTGGTGCCACGGATGATGCCGTCCACGGTGGACTGGCCCGTGCCGTAGCGATTGTCGAAGAGGTGCTTGGTCTCGGCGTCGTTCACGGAGATGACCGGGAACTTGAGGACTTTCCGGTTCGCCATGGAGCGGAGCCGGATGACGCCCGTGGTCGTCTCCTCCGTGCCGCCGATGACGTACTTGAGCAGGTCCTTGCGTTTGCTGTGGATGAGCGACACGACGTCCGCCCCGTCGTCCATGGTGATCTGTGGCCGGTGCTCGACGGCGGCGGCGATGTGCTTGTAGTAGGTCTGGTTGTCTTCGCCCTTGATGGCGAAGGTGGGAATGCCTTCGTGGTGCACCAGGGCCGCCGCCACGTCGTCCTGGGTGGACAGGGGATTGGAGGCGCAGAGCCGCACATCGGCGCCGCCGGCCTTGAGCGTCTTCATGAGGTTGGCCGTCTCGGTGGTGACGTGGAGGCAGGCGGTGACCCGCATGCCCCGAAACGGCCGCTCCTTTTGGAAACGCTTTCGTATGAGCCGCAGCACCGGCATGGTGGCCTCGGCCCATTCGATCTTGAGGTTGCCCTGATCCGCCAGCTTGATGTCTTTCACGTCGTAATCCACGGTTCCTCCTGTTGCGAAGAGCTGTTGGCTAATGGCTGATAGCGAGAGCCGAAGCCGATGGCTTCGAGCTGGTCTCAGCAAAAGGGGGACGGATGTCGCGATCCGTCCCCCTCCGATGTTCTCTGAGTTGCGGTTAGCGTCCCGCTTCCTTGCGCAGGATGGCCGCCTTGTCGGTCTTTTCCCAGGTGAAGCCCGGCTCGTTGCGGCCGAAGTGGCCGTAGGCGGCGGTTTGCTTGTAGATCGGCCGGCGCAGTTTGAGGTGCTCGATGATGCCGTGGGGCGTCATCGGGAAATGCCGCCGCACGAGCTTGTCCAGCACTTCCACCGCAACCTTCTCCGTGTTCTTCGTGTCGATCAAGATGGAGACGGGATCGGCCACGCCGATGGCGTAGGCGAGCTGAATCTCGCACTTGTCGGCCAACTTGGCCGCGACGATATTCTTGGCGATGTACCGGGCCATGTAAGAGGCCGAGCGGTCCACCTTGCTGGGGTCCTTGCCCGAAAAGGCGCCGCCGCCGTGGGAGCCCTGGCCGCCGTAGGTGTCCACGATGATCTTGCGGCCGGTGAGGCCCGTGTCGCCCATGGGCCCGCCCACCACGAATCGCCCAGTCGGATTGATATGGTGTTTCACACTCGTGGGATCGTAGAGCCCCTTCGGCATGACGGGCTTGATCACCTTTTCCAAGACGTCGCGCTCGATCTGTTTGTTCGTCACGTCGGGGCTGTGCTGCGTGGAGACGACGATGGTGTCGATGCGGACCGGCTTGCCGTTCTGGTATTCCACCGTGACCTGGGATTTGCCGTCGGGACGGACCCACTTCAGGATGCCCTTCTTCCGCACTTCGGCCAGCCGGCGCGTCAACCGGTGCGCGAGCACGATCGGCATGGGCATCAGTTCCGCGGACTCGTTGGTGGCGTAGCCAAACATCAAGCCCTGGTCGCCGGCCCCGCCGGAATCCACGCCCATGGCGATGTCGCTGGACTGCTGGTGGATCGACGTGATCACCGAGCAGGTATGGTAGTCGAAACCCCAGGACGCATCGGTATAGCCGACGTCCTTGATGACGTCGCGGATGATGTCGGGGATTTCGACGTAGGCCTTGGTCGAGATCTCGCCGGCGACGAAGGCGATGCCGGTCGTCAGGATGGTCTCGCAGGCGACGCGGCAGTGTTTATCTTTGGCGATGATGGCGTCCAGAATGCCGTCGGAAATCTGGTCGGCGATCTTGTCCGGGTGGCCTTCCGTGACGGACTCGGACGTGAACAAAAAATTCTTTCGGTTCATTGCGCTCCCTCGTCGTAACTGGTTGTAAACTCTGTGGACCGGGTGGCGGGTGTGTATGCCTCGACGGTCTCTGGCAGGCCGTCTCGATAGGCGCTGCCCATGCTCTTCAACGAGGCTCCCTTGTAACCCAGAACCCCTGAATTGTCAACGAGAACGGCCTTGTCGTGGGGTGCCGCGAGAGGACCTTCCGTTCCTTGACACCCTTTCGAGGTGACGAGTAAGATGCCGAACCTCGTTGATGCGTATGGTCATGCCAGTGGCTTGCACGAATCCATCGCCAACCGGTTGTGTCAGTTGTGAGAAAATCGAACGATTTTGCGGGATTGTAAGAAGGCCGGAGATCTGCCGATGAACGGAGACCAGCCAGCCGCCCCGGCGACGGTCGATACGCGACCGGGCCAGAAATCATCGTCCGGTCTTGGGTGGCACGAGGTGTCGGCCGAAGTGGTCGAACTCTTCGCATCGATCAAGCTGGCAATGTTCTTGTTTTTGGTCCTGGCCGTCGTGGCGACAGTCGGGACGGTGATCCAGCAGAACGAGCGTCCGGAGGTCTACCTCAAGGAATACGGTGAGGACGCCTATCGCTGGTTTGTGCGCCTGGGTTTCATCGACATCTATCACACCTGGTATTTCGTCAGCCTCCTCGGCCTGCTCTGTATCAACTCGCTGACCTGCTTCTACAAGCGGTTCCCGGCCGTGTGGCGCTCCGTCCAGCAGGACAAGGCGACGGTGACGCTGGCCTTCGTCAAGAACCTGAAGCAGGCAACCGAGGTCGCCGTGCCGGGCACGAAGGAGGCCGTCGGCAAGCAGCTCGTGCAGCTTTTGGCCGAGAGGGGCTATCGCGTACTGGCGAAGAACGAGTCGGGCGAAGCGACGATCTATGCGACGAAAGGCATCATGGGCCGGGTCGGCGCCCACATGGCGCATCTCTCCGCCACGGTGATCGTGCTCGGCGGTTTGATCGGCTCGCTGTGGGGTTTTCAGGAGTTCGGCGTCTGCCTGGAAGGGCAGACCTACCACATCCCCAAGGGCAAGTTCGATTTGAAGGTAGACAAGTTCTGGATCGATTACCATGAAAACGGGGCGGTGAAGTCCTACAACAGTACCCTGACCGTGATCGATCAGGGTGCGCCGGTCGTGACGAAAACGATTACGGTCAACGATCCGCTGGTCTACAAGGGGATTTGGTTCTATCAATCCAGCTATGGCGATGCCTGGGACCGCGTCGAAGTGGCGCGGTTGAATATCAAAGACAAGGAGACGGACAAGGTTCTTGGGACGGTGGATCTGGAATGGAAGAAGGAACAGCGCGTGGACAATTTGGGCCTGAAACTGGCGATGACGGATTTCGTAGCCGATTTCGGCTTCAATTCTGAGGAGAAAAAGGTTTTTTCCAAGACCGTCGAGCATGCCAATCCGGCGATCAAGCTGGCCATCACCGAACAGCCGACCCCCAAGGCGACCACCGTGCAGGCGGCGCCGTGGATTTTCTATCATTACCCGGACCTGTTCGACATCCAGGGCTCCAAATACCGGTTCGAACTGGTCGGCTACCAGCCGAAGAAATTTACGGGATTGCAGATCACGAGGGACCCGGGCGTGAACATCGTCTGGATCGGCTCGACGATGATCGTGGTGGGCATCACCCTGTCCTCGTTCATCTACCATCGCCGCTTGTGGGTCAAAGTGATTCCGACGGATTCCGGGTCCGTCGTGTATCTGGGCGGGACGACGCATAAGAGCCAGATCGATTTTCAGAAGGAATTCCGGAAGCTCACGGAACGGATTCAGTCGATGCAGACGTGAGCCGGGGCCGCGAGCTTCGGCGGGGAAATATGAGGGGGAGGTCCCATGTTGAAGTCACTCTTTCTGTTCGATATGACCTTCTGGCTGTACCTGGCCGCGCTCGGCCTCTACGTGGGCTACGTGCTCGCCCGTCGGCCGAATCTGCAACTGGCGGCGGCCGGCCATCCCGGCGGTTACGCGGACGACAGCGGCTGGGCCCAGCAGATCGGCCAGGTTGCGACCATCGTGACGATTTTCGGGTGGGTCGTGAACACGCTGGCGCTGGGGGCCAGGGCCTACGAGCGGCTTCAGTATTCCGGCACCTTCGCCCCCTGGTCCAATCAGTTCGAGGCCATGGCCTACGTGTCTTGGGCCATCATCCTCGGCTACGTGTTGCTGGAGTTCCGCTATCGCATCAAGGCCATCGGGGCGTTTGTCGTGGGTATCGGCTTCATCGCGATGGGAGCGGCCTCGCTGCTGCCGTACCGGTACCAGACGGCGGAGCCGCTGGTGCCCGCGCTGAACAGCTATTGGATTTACATCCACGTGTCGGTAACGCTGACTTCCTACGCGGCGTTCGCCATGGCCGGCGGGCTGGGGCTCATGTACCTGGTGAAGGAGCGGGCGGAGCGTCGCGGCTCGAAGTCGCCGGTGCTGGCGGCGTTCCCGGACCTCGAGACCATCGATGAACTGGGCTACAAGGCCATCATGGTCGGGTTCCCGCTGCTGGCGTTCGGCATCATCCTGGGGGCGATGTGGGCCAACTATGCCTGGGGTGGCTATTGGTCCTGGGACCCGAAGGAAACCTGGTCGCTGATCGTCTGGCTGATCTACGGCGCCTATATCCATGCGCGGATGACCCGCGGCTGGGAAGGCCGCCGCGCGGCGATCTACGCCGTCTTCGGATTCTTGATGGTTATCTTTTGCTTTTGGGGCGTGAATTTTCTGTTGTCCGGCTTGCACGCGTACGCGTAACCGTCGATGGTTGGGGAGACCACCACAGAGTCCGCGGCGCCCGCCAAGGGCAACAAGTTCGTTGTCACGCTGATCGCGGTCGGGGTGCTGGTGCTGGCCTTCGGCGTGGTCTGGATGCAGAGCGCCAAATACGAACCGCTGACGGTGGGCAAGGTCGCGCCGGACTTCGAGTTGCCGAATCTGGACGACAAGCCGGTGCGCCTGTCGGACTTCCGCGGCAAGGTCGTGTTTTTGAATTTCTGGGCAACCTGGTGCAAGCCCTGCCGCGAAGAAATGCCGTCCATGGAAGTGCTCTACAAGAACTTCGAACGGGACGACCTGGTCGTCTTGGCGGTCAGCATCGATCGGGTGACGACGAAGAAAGATATTCCGCCGTTCGTGAAGTCGATGAACCTCACTTTCCCGGTCCTCGTCGATTCGTGGGGGCAGACGGACAAGCGCTATAAGCTGACCGGCGTGCCGGAGACCTACATCATCGATCGGGAGGGCGTGCTGCGCGAGAAAATCATCGGTCCGAAAGACTGGACCGTCCTCGACAATCTCAAGGTCCTGACCGGTTTGCTGAAAGCCGGCGCCAAATCGGCGAATGCCGCCGCAGGGTCGTGAGTCTGGCATGGCCGCTCGTACGGGAGGAACATGGCTGTGGCTGGCCGGTGTGTGGATGCTGGTGGCGACGGTTGTCGTGCCGCCGGTCGGCGCGACGCCGGTTCAGGGCCGTGCCGTGGCCCAGGTGGGGGGGGACGCGCCGGACTTTCGCCTGGTCGATCTCCAGGGGCTTGAAGTGGCGCTGTCCGATTACCGCGGGCGCGTCGTCTTGGTCAATTTCTGGGCAACCTGGTGCGGCCCCTGCCGGGTGGAAATGCCGGGCATGGAAGCGCTCTATCGGGCCTTTCCCAGAAAAGACTTCGAAATCCTGGCCGTCTCGACGGATCAACAGGGCGCGGCGGTGACGCGGCCGTTCGTGGACCAACTGCATTTGACCTTCCCGGTGCTGCACGACGCGGATTACCGGGTCGGGTTGGCGTATGGCGCCCGGACCTTGCCCATGACCTTTTTGGTGGATCGCCGCGGCGTCGTTACGCACAAGATCTTCGGCGCACGCAATTGGCAGACGCCGGAAGGCCGTGAGTTGATCCGGTCGCTGGTCGCGCGGAAGTAAGAGGCCCGTCGCATGGGCGAGTCCCTGCAGCAGATCTCGCTTGTGGCCGCGTTTTCCGCCGGCCTGCTCTCGTTCGTCTCGCCTTGCGTGCTGCCCCTCGTCCCGTCCTATATTTCCTACATCACGGGCCTTTCCATCGAACAGCTCAGCGATGCCGCCGAACGCGAACGGTTTCAGTGGCCGATCGTGCTCAACTCGCTCGTGTTCATCGCCGGTTTTTCCAGTGTTTTTATCGGGTTCGGCGCCTCCGCGACCTTGGTTGGCCAGGCGTTGATCACCTATCAGGACCACCTGCGAAGGATCGGCGGAATCTTGATCGTGATCTTTGGCCTCTATCTGCTCGGTGTTCTGAAGCTCGGATTTCTGAACATGGAAAAGCGGTTCCATTTCCAATCGCGCCCGGCCGGGTACTTGGGGTCTTTCTTCGTCGGGGTGGCCTTCGCCGCGGGCTGGACCCCTTGCGTGGGGCCCGTGCTGGGCACGATTCTGCTCTATGCCAGCACGAAAGAGGCCCTGTTGGACGGCGTACTGCTCTTGTCGGCCTACTCGCTGGGGCTGGGGGTGCCGTTGTTCGTGACGGCCCTCGGCATCGACCGGTTTCTGGGCTATTTCAAGCAGGTGCGTGGGTATTTGTGGAGCGTGTCCAAAGTCAGCGGAGCGTTTCTCGTGATCGTCGGCTTGATGATTTACGCCAATTCGCTTACTCTGCTCACCAGTTTTCTGGAGCGGCACGGGATCGGGTGGTATGTGGGACAGTGACGGTGCGCGATGATGACGACGCCTGACGCCAAACCCTACGATGTCCTGATCGTCGGCATGGGTCCGGCCGGCGCGACGGCCGCCTACGAGTTGAGCCGAGCCGGCGTCTCGGTGTTGGGGCTGGAGAAAGACCGGCATCCCCGTTACAAGGTCTGCGGCGGCGGGCTCTCCTCCCGCATCGACAAGATTCTCGACGGCGACTTCAAGAGCGTGGTCGAGCATACCGTCTACGGGGTGCAGTTCACCTATGCCGGTGCGGATCCCTTTCTCATCAAGTCGCCCACGCCCATCGCCTACATGGTCATGCGGGACCGGTTCGACCATCTCCTGCTCGAAAAGGCCCGTCAGGCCGGGACCGAAGTCCACGAGGGCGAGCGGGCGCTGGAATTCCGCGAAATGCCGGACGGCGTCGAGGTCATCACCGACCGGGGACGCTATCGCACCAAGTTTTTGATCGGGGCCGATGGGGCCAACAGTATCGTGGCGCACCGCTTGTTCCCGTCGCAGCGCGTGCAGCGGATGCCGACGCTCGAGAGCGAGATCGGCATCGGACAGCGGCCGGTCTATCCCGGTGAGGGGAAAGTGCTCATCGATCTCGGTGCGACGGCCAGAGGCTATGCCTGGATATTCCCGAAAAAGGAGCGGTTATCGATCGGCGTGGCGGAATTCAAAGGGCGTCCGGCCAGTCCCAGGCGCGTGTTCGAGCGATTCGTGAAGGACGAAGAGGGCTTGGCGCAACTCGCCATCCCGCAACCGTGCGGCCATCCGTTGCCCCTCTACAGCCCGAACCTCGGCGGCAAGCCGTATGAGTTGGTGCACCATCGCGCGCTGTTGATCGGCGATGCCGGCCATTTGGTCGATCCTCTGTTCGGCGAGGGTATCTATTATGCCGTCCGGTCGGGGCAGATTGCCGCGGCCAGCGTGATGGGGATCTTCCACGATCCTCGGCGCAGCCTCTTGGACTATCAAGCGGCCGTGGCCCGTGAAATTTTTTCCGAATTTCGCGTGGCGTCGCGCGTCGCGCGGATCGTCTACACCGTCCCGAAGCTCTGCCACCAGTTGATGCACCGGTACCAGGAGGTCATCGGCCTGTACTACGAGGTGCTGCAGGGACGGGAAACCTACCAAACGTTCTTCCGCAAGGCCAAAGGCGTCGTCAAGGCGTCGTTCCGGGAATTACTGCGGGAAACCTTCTCCTCGCGTTAAAGTCGTACAGTCCTGTCGGTAAGCCGCCCGCGAGGTCCGCCTTCAGCACCAGGAGTCGATGCGGCAGAGCGTCGCCGGCTGCGTGAAGGACGCGTCGATGGATCGGGGTGTGGCGAACGAAGAGCCGATGGCTGGCTTGACAGTCCCCAAACCGGTGATGGCGGCGATTTGCGGCGGTGCGGCTTGACCCGGGAACTGGTCGGGAGGAAGCGAGGCAATTTCTGGGGCGATAGCGATGCCGTCGGCCTTGGCGATGGCGGTGGTCAACGGCATCTTGCCGTTGAGTTTCGCCAGCAATTTTTTACCTTCGGGTACATGGGTATTCGTCGGGTACTTGGTGGTCAGGGCGATGAGGCGTTCCTGCGCCCAGTCATACGCGCCCAATTCGGTGTAGGCCTTCGCGAGGAAAAACAGCGCATCTTGGGCCACGGGCAAGTCCGGGAACTTTTCAACGATCGACTCGAAGCGATAGGCGGCCGCCAAGTACGATTCGCGCCTCATGTAGAACTGGCCGACGAACATGTAGGATTGCGCGAGCAGGTCCTGGCAGGTCTTGATGCGTTCTTTGGCCTCCAATTCGTAACGACTCCCCGGATAGTCCCGCAACAATTTTTCGAACATGTCTTGGGCGTGGCGGATTGGTCCCGGATCGCGATCGACGGATTTGGACATCTTCAAATAGCTGTCAGCCAGCCTGAATTGTGCGTAGGGGGCAAGCACGTGCGACCGGTGCAAATCCAGAAAGTGCTGATACTCGATGACCGACTCGGCGTACTCCTCTTTCTCGAAAAACGCTTCCGCCCGTTTCATGATGACGTTCGGGTCGTAGTTTTTTTCGATCGTGTCGCCGATGAAAATCTGCTCGTCCGTGCCGGAGACCGGCTTGCCGGCCTCGGCCGTCTGTTTCTTGGTGCTGGAGCAGCCGGTTCCGACGAGGAGCGCGGCGGCGAGCAGGAGCAACAAGGGGTTCATGCGCTTCATGGTGCGGGACCCTAGCAGAACAGCGGGGGAATTTCAACGGAAAGGCCGCTCCCGAGCGCCCGCACGCAAATATTTTACCGCGTGGTGTCGCTGGCGTAACCGCCATGAAACGCGACCGAGCGCATTGACGCCCGTGTGACCGCAACCTATAATCCCGCGACTTGGGAACGGGCCGGCCCCAAGCGTTTCGCCAACCAGGAATCCCCGCAATGTTGATCAGCCGAATGATTGGGACCGGGTCGTACGTGCCCGACCGGGTGGTGTCGAACGAGGAATTGGCCGGGGTGGTCGGATTGTCTCCGGAGGCCATTGTCCGGCGGACCGGCATCGGCGCTCGGCATTGGGTCTCAGCAGAGCAGACGACCGCCGATTTGGCGGAGCAGGCCGCACGCCGCGCCTGCCAGGCCGCGGGCATCGAACCGAGCAGCCTGGACCTGGTGGTGCTGTCGACGACATCCCCCGATATGGCCTTTCCCTCGACTGCCTGTTTACTGGGGCGGAGTTTGGGCGCGCGCGGCGCCGCGGCCTTCGACGTGGCCGCATCGTGTTCGGGGTTCCTCTACGGCTTGTCGATGGTCGATGGGTTGCTCCGAAGCGGCCGCTATCGCCGGGGCCTCGTGGTCGCAGCGGAAGTGAAATCACGCTGTCTGGATCTCCGCGACACCTCGACGGCGATCTTGTTCGGCGATGGTGCTGGAGCCGCGGTGGTGACGGCGGATCGCCGCAGCCCCGGCAAGGCGACCGGCATTCAGGCGATACGCCTCGCTGCCGATGGGGCGCGGCATCGGCTGATCCGCATTCCCGCCGGGGGATCGGTTTGTCCCACGACCGACGAGACGGTCCGGACGCAGCAGCACACGCTGCGCATGGACGGGGCCGCCCTCTACCGCGTGGCCATCCGGCATCTGGCCCGCGCCGTGGCCGATCTGATGAAGGAATTCGGTCTTGGCATAGCGGATATCGGCCAGGTGATTTTTCATCAGGCGAACGCGCGGTTGCTCGCGTCGCTGCGGACACGCCTGGGGATTCCCGCGGAACGATTCTGGACCGTCATTGATCAGGTCGGCAATGTCTCGTCGGCCTCGCTGCCGATTGCGCTGGATCGGGCCGCGCGGCAGGGCCGCATCTCGGCGGGCGACCGTGTGTTGCTGGGTGCGTTCGGCGGGGGTGTGACCTGGGCGACAGGGCTGATCCGGTGGTGAACAACGCCGCCGGTAGGGGAACGGAGTTTCTGTCGGCGACGAAGGAGCGCGACGAACACGATGTTTAATTTGATCCCACGGGAAGAAGCCTTTTTCGAATTGTTCCGCAAGGCGGCCCATAACATGATTGAGGGCTGCCAGGCGCTCAAAGACATGATGGAGAATTTTCAGAATCCTGTCGAACAGGCGAGACGGATCAAGGACTTAGAGCACGTTGGAGACGGCATTACTCACGACATCGTCAGGCGTTTGAACCAGACCTTCATCACGCCGCTGGACCGCGAGGACATCCACGGCCTGGCGAGCGCGATGGATGATATTCTCGATCTCGTGGAAGCCGTGGCCGACCGGTTTGTGGTCTTCAAGGTATCGAAGCCGACCGACACGGCGGTAAAGCTGGCCAACATCCTTTACCAATCGGCCGTGGCCATCGGCTGCGCGGTCGACCGGTTGGAGCAGTTCCATGCCGACATCAACGAGTGCTGCGTGCGGGTCAACAGCTTGGAGAACGAGGCGGACCGCATCACCCGCGACGCCATCTCGACGCTGTTCGAGCAGGAAAAAGATCCCATTGCCGTGATCAAGTGGAAAGAGATCTACGAAAATTTCGAGGAAGGCACCGATCGCTGCGAAGACGTGGCCAACATCCTCGAACGCATCACACTCAAGCATATCTGAACGCGCGCTCCCCCTCATGCCCGATCTGACCGGCATACTGCTCGTCGTGGTGATCCTTGCCCTCCTGTTCGACTTCACGAACGGCTGGCACGACAGCGCGAACGCCATCGCCACCGTGGTCTCGACGCGGGTCCTGACCCCCTTTGCGGCTGTCCTCATGGCCGGCGTGCTGAACGTGGCGGGCGCGTTCTTGTCCACCGCCGTAGCCAAAACCGTCGGAGCGGGTATCGTGGATCCGGCCGCGATCGATCAGGTCGTCGTCGCCTCCGCCATGGGCGGTGCGATTCTCTGGAACGTCTGCACCTTGTTGCTGGGTCTGCCGACCAGCTCGTCGCACGCCTTGATCGGCGGCTTGGTCGGCGCGGCCTTCGTGCACGGGGGGGGCAAAGTCATCAAGTTCAGCGGGCTACAATCCGTACTGAAAGCGATGGTCCTGTCGCCGCTTTTCGGGTTTGCGGTGGGGATGAGCGTGATGCTCATGGTCACGTGGCTGTTTTTCCGGTCGCCGCGGCCGTTCGCGCTTCGCCTGTTCAGCCGGCTTCAAGTGCTGTCCGCCGGCTTCATGGCCTTCAGCCACGGAGCCAACGACGCGCAAAAGGTGATGGGCATCATCACGTTGGCGCTGCTCTCGGCCGGGAAGATTCCCACGGCCGAGGTGCCGACGTGGGTGATCATCGCCTGCGCCGCGGCGATGGGATTGGGGACGGTGCTGGGCGGGTGGAAGATCGTACGGACGCTGGGCATGCGTATCCTCAAGTTGGAGCCGGTGCACGGGTTTGCCGCCGAAACCAGCGCGGCGGCGGTGTTGCTGGTGACGGCCCAGATCGGCCTGCCCGTGAGCACGACCCACACGATCACGTCCTCGGTGATGGGCGTCGGCGTGATCAAGCGGCTCTCCGCCGTCCGATGGGGCGTGACGGCGCGCATCGTCTATGCCTGGCTGTTCACCTTGCCGGGAGCGGGATTGCTGGCAATGCTGATCTACGCGACCCTGTCACGCCTGCTGTAGCAGATGATGCAGTGCCGTCGGTGGGGCTGTTAGCGGGCGGTCGGCATCCTGACGACAAAACGGCTTCCGGACGGAACGTTGCCTTCCACCCAGACCTGCCCGCCGTGGCCTTCGACGATGTGCTTGACGATGGCGAGCCCCAGGCCGGTTCCCCCTAACTCCCTCGAACGCGCCTTATCCACCCGGTAGAAGCGTTCGAAGACGCGCGGGCGGTCTGTTTCGGGAATGCCGATGCCGGTGTCGGCCACGCTCAGTTCCACCCAGACTTCGTCCACGTGGTGCCCTTCAATCCGGATCGTTCCGCGGTCGGGCGTGTATTTGATGGCGTTGTCGAGCAGGTTGGTCAGAACCTGCACCAAGCGGTCCTCGTCGCCCGCAGCCGGCGGCAGGTCGGCGGGCAACGTGAGCGTGACCGTGTGGCCCTTCCGTTCGAGTTGCGGCTTCAGCGAGGCCAGCGTGCGCTCCACGACCGAGCGCAGCGCGACCGCTTCCCGCTTGAACTGCACCCGCCCGGATTCAATCTGTGAGAGCTGCAGCAGATCCTCCAGAATCAAATTCAGCCGGTCGCTCTGTTTCAGAATGATCTCGAGGAACCGCGCGGCTTCTTCTGGATGATCCTTGGCCCCGTCGAGCAGTGCTTCAACATAACCCTTGATCGAGGTGAGCGGCGTGCGCAGCTCGTGCGAGACGTTGGCCACGAAGTCCTTGCGGACGGTTTCCAGCCGCCGCAGCGCGGCGAAGTCCCGGTCCACGCGGTCGGCCATCTGATTGAGCGTCTCGGCGAGTTGGCCGACTTCGTCGCGGGACGTGGCCTGGATGCGCTGGCCGAACGTGCCCTGGCCGAACTGGCGCGCGACGCCGGCCATGTCCAGCAGCGGGCGCGTGAGGCTGCGGGCGATCAGGATGCCGACCAGCACGGCGATGACGAAGGCGGAGCCGAAGGCCAGTGTCAGCGCCCGCTGGAACTCCTGCGCGCGCTGCTCCAGCAGCGTGAGCGGAAGGGCAAGCCGGATGACGGCCGGTCCGGACTCCGCCCGCACGGCCAGGTAGAAGAGCCGCTGGCCGGTGGTTTCGCTGTGGCGGATGTCCGTGCCGCGTCCGGTTTCCAGCGCCCGGGCGATCTCCGGGCGCGCGCGGTGATTTTCAATGCCGGCCACCGCCTCGTCCGGCACGCTGCTGTCCGCCAGCACGCGGCCGGTGTCGGCAATGACGGTCACGCGTGCGCCGGACTGGCGGCCGAGTTCCCGAGCCATGGCCTGCAGCCGGGCGGCGGGTGTCGCGCGGTCGGCGAGCAGCGGCTGGAGCGCCAGCGTGGCCAGGCCGGTGCGTGCGGTCAGCGCCTCCTCGGCCCGCGCCAGCTCCAGTTGCTCGATCGAGCGGAAGGCCAGGAAGCCCGCCACGGTCATGCCCACAGTGAGGGCTAGCAGGATGCCGAGGGCGACTTTCCAGCGGATAGAGAGGGTCATCGTTCCTTCAATTTATAGCCCAGCGATTTGACCGAGACGATCGCGTCGTCGAGCAGCGGGATCTTCTGCTTGAGCCGGCGCACGTGGACGTCAATGGTACGCGTGGTGCCGTAGTATTCGTAGCCCCAGACGGCGTTGAGCAGCACTTCGCGGGTCAGGACGCGTCCGGGATGCTGTAATAAATAATCAAGCAAGCCGAATTCCTTGGCCGTGAGCGTGACCTCGCGGCCTTTGTCGGTGACTTCGTGGCGCGTGCGGTCGAGGACCAGCGGGCCATAGGCGGAGCGGACCGGCGCCTCCTCCTGCGCGCGTTCGATGCGCCGGAAGAGCGCCTTGACGCGGGCGACGAGCGTTTTGGGGCTGAAGGGCTTGGTGACGTAATCGTCGGCGCCCAGCTCGAGGCCGATGACCGTGTCGGATTCCTCCGCCTTGGCGGTCAGCATCAGGATGGGCATGGCGGCGGTTTTGGCGTCGGCCCGCAGCCGCTTGCAGACCTCCAGGCCGTCCATTTCAGGCAGCATCAGGTCCAGAATGACGAGGTCCGGGTGCTGGGACAGGGCCGTGGCCAAGCCCTCCTTGCCGGTGGTGGCCGTGAGTGTACGGTAGCCTTCTTTTTCGAGGTAGAGTGTGACGAGCTGCAGAATGTCTCGCTCGTCTTCGACGATGAGGATTTTCTTAGGGGCGGCTGACGCCATCCTGGCTTGAGCGTAAAGGGACGAGCGCAGAGTGTCAAGTGAACCCTCGAACGGCGCGCTAAATCAGTTGACGGAACAGCCCGCGCTGCCGTAAGGTGAGGCCCATGAAAATTTATCTTGCCAGCCCTCGCGGGTTCTGCGCCGGCGTGGACCGGGCCATCGATATCGTCGAACTGTCCCTCAAGAAATACGGTGCGCCGATCTATGTGCGGCATGAGATCGTGCACAGCCGGCATGTCGTCAAGTCCTTGCGTCAAAAGGGCGCGGTATTTGTCGAGGAGTTGGACGAAGTGCCGGATGGCGCCATCGTGATCTTCAGCGCCCACGGGGTCGCCAAATCGGTGTGGGCTGAGGCCAATCAACGAGGACTGAAGATCATCGATGCCACCTGCCCGCTGGTCATCAAGGTGCACAACGAGGTCAATCGCGACTATACTCAAGGGTACGAATTGATCTTGATCGGGCATGCGGGGCATCCCGAAGTCATCGGGACCTTGGGCCAGGTGCCGGACAAATTCCATCTGGTCTCGTCGGTCAAAGATGTGGAAGAATTGATCGTCGAGAACACGCATCACCTTTCGTATGTCACGCAGACAACTTTGAGCGTCGACGAGTGCCGAGACATTGTCGAGGCGCTCCATCGGCGGTTTCCCGGAATCAAGGGGCCTCATCAGGAAGATATCTGCTACGCGACGCAAAATCGGCAAAATGCCGTCAAAGAATTGGCCGGCTTGGTGGATGTCATCCTCGTTATCGGCTCGCCCAACAGTTCCAATTCCAATCGCCTGCGGGAGCTCGGCGAACGGTGCGGTATCCGTTCCTATCTGATCGATTCATATGCCGACATCAATTCCGAGTGGATTCAGGGCTGCCGCGGGGTCGGCATCTCTGCCGGGGCTTCGGCTCCGGAAATTCTTGTGACGGAAGTGGTCGATCATCTCAAGACTCGCTATGGCGCGACCGACGTCGAAGAAGTGACCGTCATCGAAGAAGATGTCGAGTTCCTCTTGCCGAAAGAGTTACTGACCATCAAGTCTCTGGCACAGGCTCAAGCCTAGCATTGTCGCTGGATGAAAATCAGGCGAGTGCACCCTGAAAGCATGGTTCTCCAGCAGTTTTCGCCCCTCCAATATCTTGTGGTATTAAGGCCTGTTCTCCGCGCCCTGTAGTGTTTTTCTTTTGATTTTTCGCCATTCTTGTGCTAGAAGGCCTCCCCAATTGTCCCATTAGCGCCTGGCAATGCTCCTGAACTGGGAGGAGTCATGCACCTAAAATCATTGGAATTAACAGGGTTTAAGTCGTTCGCTGAAGGGAAAATCGAGTTTCCCCTCGGCGTCACGGCGGTCGTCGGGCCCAACGGATCGGGCAAAAGCAATGTCGTTGATTCCATTCTCTGGGTACTGGGGGAACAGAGCACCAAAACGCTTCGAAGCGAGCGGATGGAAGACGTCATTTTCAACGGCACCGAAGCCCGCAAGCCCTTGGGGATGGCGGAAGTCTCGCTGATTTTGAGCGGGCTGTCCGAGCAACATGTCCAAGGATTGCCGGCGCTCCCCGTGCCCGTCGGTGGGTTTCACGAGGTAATGGTAACCCGTCGGCTGTACCGAAACGGCGATAGCGAATATCTGATCAACAAGACCCTATGTCGCTTGAAGGATGTGCGGAGCCTCTTGCTCGACACCAGGGCGGGCAGCAAAGGACATACCATCATCGAGCAGGGGCGGATCGAACAAATTTTGAACGCCTCCCCGCAGGATCGTCGCGAGTTGATCGAAGAAACGGCCGGGATCGTCCGCTACAAAAAACAAAAGGCCGAGGCGCTTCGCAAGCTCGATCACACGACACAGGATCTGTTGCGGGTTCGGGATATCATCGCCGAAGTGCAGCGGCAACTGACGCAACTGGACCGCCAGGCTCGGCAGGCCCGGGCGTTTCAGAGTCTGCAAGACGAAGCCAAATTGCTGGAAATTCGATTGCTGGTCCGAGACCACGAACGTCAACGGCAGTTGGTCGTGACCTTGGATACGGCGCTCGGCCTATTGGATACCGAAGAGTCGGCGCACCTCGCGCAGCAGGCTGCCGCTGTGGCTGAACAGGAAACGCTCAAACTGCAAGCCGCAGAAACCCAGCAGGCGCTGTCCCGCCTGCGCGACGAGGTGGCGGAGCTGGAGCGCCAACAGCATCAGGCCGTGATGGCCGTCGAGGTGGAGCGGAGCCGACTGGACCAGTATCGGCAGCGGCAGCTTTTGGCGCAGGAAGAAATGCATCGCTTGGTTCAGGAGCGAGAACAGGGCTTCGCCGTGCAACGGACCCTTGAGGCTGCGATCGATGACGCGGATGTCCGTCTGCGGAGCGGGGCGCATGCGCTTGCGGCATTGGAGCGGGAGCAGGAGGAGATCGCGCGCCGCTGTGCCGAGGCCAAGCAGGTCGAAGAGACGGCCAGACAGGCGAGCCTGGAAGTCATCCTGGGCATCACCAAACAGGAAAATCAGCTTCAGGCAGACGAGCGGCAGCTGGCCGACGCGACACGGCGTGCCGAGCGGCTGGGAAGCGAGGCAGCAACGCTGGATGCCCAAGCCGGGGAGTTCCGTGCCCAAGTTGCAGCCATGGGCGAGCGCCAGGAAGCCGGCGAGCGGCAGATGGGGGCATTGCGCGCGGAACAAGATGGCCTGTCCGCCAAGATCCGAGAATTGGACGATCGAGGGGGCGGACTCGAACGCAATATCGTGGGGCTCCAGGAAACCGTAGCGTCCGTCGGATCGCGCCTGGAGACGCTGACGCACGTGCTGCAAGAAGACATGGGATATGGGCGTCGAGAGGGCGAGGGGCCCACCTTACGCTCGGCCTGTGCCGGGGTACGCGAAGCGGTCGCCGAATGGCTGGTCGTGCCCTCCGGTTATGAGCGCGCGATCGACGCAGTATTGGGGGATCGCGTGCGAGCGTGGCTGGTGGACCATCCCAACAACGCCAAGGATGCCATTACATTTTTGAAGCAACACGGGCTGGGGCGAGGCGCGTTTCTCCCGGCGTGTCCCCGCTGGTCTCAACAGATGCAGGAGATGCTGGATGCGTGGTGGGCTGGTGTCCAGGGCCGTCCTGGCGTCGTGGGCCGTGCGGAAGACCTCGTGTCGGTTCGCGGGCAATCGGCCGATCTGCTCCGAGCGCTGCTTCAAGGCGTCGTCATTGTGCACTCCTTGGATGTGGCCATGCAACTTTGGGAAGAGGCCTCGGCGGGACCGGGCGGGCCGACCCTCGTCACCGTCGATGGTGAAGTCGTGGACCAGGTTGGGATCATTACGGGCGGCACATCGGAGGGAGCACGAGGGATTTTGCAGCGGCGCCGGGAGGTCGAGGTCCTGACGCAGCGAGTCACGGAAGCGAGGGCCGCGCTCGAGGAAGCTCGTGCAACGAAGCAGGCACTTGCGGCGGAGCGGGCCGCGTTGGGTAAGCGGCTTCATGAATTGGGAGAAGCCGTGCGGCATGCCGAGTCGGCCGTGCAAGCGGTTCAAAAAGATGCGGCTGTGGTGGCTCAGCAAGAGGCCGACGTGCGCCGCCGCCTCGGCATTCTTCAATCCGAGGCGCAGGCTGAGAGTGAAGAACAGCGCCGGCTACGCGGGACTATTGAGACGGGACGGCTCCAGCGAGATGAGTTGGCGCAGCAGCGGGAGATGCGGGAACGGCAGTTCGCCAGTTGCGTTTCGGTCCGACAAGAGTTGGAATCGACGCTCCAGGCCCTTCAGGAACGGGTCCTGACAGCTCGTCTAGAGCAAAGTCAGGTGCAGACGCAACGGGAACATTATGAGACGGACCGGCGTCGGTTGGCTCACGAGGAAGAGACACGGCAGGTAAGGATGGCGCAACTCGAAGAGCAACAAGGAATGCTGGTCGAATCTGTTCGGCAAAGCGAGGGTGAGCGGGATCGAAATATGCAGGAAGGCGAGGCCTTGGCCCAGCGCGCGACGGTGCTCCGCGCCGAGGTCCTGAAGGCCACGAACACACAGGCCGAACAGCAGGCCCATGCAGGTACGCTGGACGAACGGTTGCAAAGGGTTCGCGAGGCCTTGGCCGCCACTCAGAAGCAACGAACGGACTTGGAGGTCCGCCGTGCCGAGGCGAGGACTCAGGTCCACGGATTCGAGGCCACCCTTGCAGGAACGTATCAGTTGACAATCGAACAAGCAACGATCATGGCGGCGGCGGCCGAGCCCGAGACGGCCAAGAAAGATGCGTCTGCCGATCCAACGATGGCTGGCGACGGCGAAGCTGCGACAGCCGAGGCCGATCCAGAGCAGGCTCTGCGGGAACGGCTGCTTCGAATCCGGACCAGATTGGAGCGCATGGGGCCGATCAACCTTGCTGCAATTGACGAACATCGGGCATTGGAAGAACGGCATCGGTTTTTGTCCGCGCAGGAGGCCGATCTCGTCGATTCCATTAAGTCGTTGAAGGAAATCATTGCCCGCATCAACCGGACGACCAAGCAGATGTTTTTAGAAACATTCAACGAACTCCAGCAGAAGTTCGGCGAGGTCTTTATGCGCTTTTTCCCAGGAGGAAGGGCAGAACTGATGTTGGTCGAACCAGACCCCGGCGAGGAGGGCGAGCACGACGGACATCGCGAGCCAGGGGTCGATATCGTCGCGCAACCACCGGGCAAACGGTTGAAGAGCATTACGATGCTTTCCGGCGGAGAGAAAACATTGACGGCGATGGCCTTGATCTTTGCCAGCTTCCTCATTCGTCCAACGCCCTTTTGTATCCTGGACGAAATTGATGCGCCCTTGGACGAAGAGAATATAGGCCGCTTTACCACGGTGCTCCGGGAACTAGCCGAACGGGCGCAATTCATCGTGATCACTCATAATAAGCGGACGATGGCCATTGCCGATTCGCTGTTTGGGGTCACGATGGAAGAGCCGGGCGTTTCCAAATTGATCTCCGTACGGCTCGCCGATTTACAAATGGCTTAGAGAAGCAGGCTGTCTTCTCAACCCCTTGAAATCGTTTGCTTCCTTGACAGAGGCGGGGGCCTTTGCTATAAGTCTCCCTCATGCGAGGGGTTTATACCAATAAAAGTTCCGCTAGGGGTCAGAACCTGTTTTCTCGCCAAGCGGCTCCCATTTTTTTCGTCGGTTGATTCGCAGGTCAGCATGAGATTGCTACGAAGACTGATCATTCGTCTGTCCGATAGCCTATTCGCCTCCATGCCGGAGCGTTTGCGGGCCGGCGCCAAGGCGCAATTGGGGCCCGTTCTCCGCCTAGTGGCCTATAACCCGCGGCCTGCACAATCACCTGACTTTCTCCACCGCCGCGTCTCTGGCGGTGCCATTGGGCAATCGGAAGCGATTGACGATGCAGTCCGTCGAAACCTGTCATGGTTGTTCGGACGGCAGGAGCGCCAGCAGGGATATTGGGTAGCCGAACTTGAAGCGGATACCACGCTGACGGCTGAGTACATCATGTTGCGTCGGTTCATGGGCATGGAAGATATCGGGCGGACCCACAAAGCCGCCCGGTATCTTATTGCCATGCAACTGCCGGAAGGTGGCTGGCCGATCTATTACGGAGGTCCTGCGGAAATCAGCGCGTCGGTGAAGGCCTATTTTGCGCTGAAGCTTGCAGGGGTCTCGGCAGACGAACCGCTCATGCTCAAGGCCCGAGAGGCTATCGTGGCGATGGGTGGGGTCGTCAATGCTAATGTCTTCACGAAGATCACGCTCACCCTGTTTGATCAATATGATTGGAAGGGCGTGCCGAGCATGCCGCCTGAAATTATCCTGTTTCCCAGGCGATTCTATTTTAGCCTCTATGCCTTCTCATATTGGTCGCGCGCTGTCTTGATCCCGCTGCTCATCGTGTTCGCGCATCGGCCAGTGTGCCGGATCCCGCGCGAACAGGGCATCGACGAACTATTTGTCCAGCCACGAGAATCCGTGGATTACACTGCGGTGCCGCCGTTTAAAAAAGATCGTGCGTGGTTCACTTGGAAGAATTGTTTCATCACGCTGGATCGGCTTTTGAAAGTATACGACCGGCTTCCGATTCGGTCGCTCCGCGAGAAGGCCTTGAAGCGAGCTGCCGAATGGATGTTGGATCATATGAAGGGCTCGGGCGGATTGGGAGCCATTTATCCCGCTATGGCCAATTCAGTCGTCGCACTGCGCTGCCTCGGTTACGAGAACACTCATCCTGCAGTCGTAAAAGCCATGAGCGAGATCGAGGAGTTGGAAGTCTACGAGTCACTCGGTCGCGTGCATGGAGCCGAAGACACGCTGCACCTCCAACCCTGTTTTTCGCCGATCTGGGACACCAGCCTGTTGGTCAATGCGATGTTCGAGGCCGGAGTGCCTCCCGACCATTCGGCCTTGATCAAAGCAGGACAGTGGATGCTGTCAAAGCAAACGACGACAGTCGGCGACTGGATTGTATCCGCGCCCAATGCAGAGCCTGGAGGGTGGTATTTTCAGTTTGAAAATGAGCAGTACCCGGACGTGGACGACTCTGCAGTTGTGCTTATGGCCTTGGCGAAAATCAATATACCCAATTCGGTTGCTCAAGAACGAGCTATTCAGCGCGGGTATCGGTGGGTTATGGCCATGCAGGGATCCGACGGTGGCTGGGGCGCTTACGATAAAGACAACAATCGCATGATCTTCAACATGATTCCTTTTGCCGACCATAAGGCCTTGCTGGATCCCAGCACGGCAGATTTGGCGGGACGCTGCCTCGAAATGTTGGGAACGTTGGGCTACGACCGGACGCATCCCGCTGCGGTCGCGGCACTGGAATTCTTGCGCCGAGAGCAAGAGCCTGATGGTAGTTGGTATGGGCGTTGGGGCGTCAATTACATTTATGGTACGTGGTCGGTGCTGGCCGGCCTGCGAACCATCGGCGAGGACATGTCTTCGCCGTATGTGCAACGGGCGGTGGCGTGGCTGGAAGCCCGGCAGAATCCGGACGGCGGGTGGGGCGAATCGTGTCTTTCGTATGCTGACCGCAACATGGCCGGGCAAGGGCCAAGTACGCCCTCGCAAACAGCGTGGGCATTGATCGGATTGCTTTCGGCTGGGAAAGCCGATTCAATCAGCGTGGTTCGCGGGGTCAATTATTTGCTGCGCCAGCAGCGAGAAGATGGATCGTGGGATGAAGTTCGTCATACCGGGACAGGGTTCCCCCGCGTGTTTTACCTTCGCTACCATTGGTATTGCCAGTACTTCCCTCTCTGGGCTCTCGCACTCTATCGGAACCTTCGCGCTCATGGGCAGACGAAAGCCGATGAGTTCAAGCGAGCGGCTCAACAATCCGGCCGGTTCCGACTGCCTGCTACGCCGAGGGCATCGGCCTCCTAGGGAGGACCTGTCCGAGGTGTCGTCGGCGTGAAGTTGATCGGGGTGTTCGCCGCAACGCGGTGGGAGGTGCGGGCGATTACCCAGATGCTCCAAGGCACGTCTGCTTCGACAATCGGCGGCAGAGTCAGTTTTGTAGGGCACCGAGGTCGTTGTCACGTTCAGGTCGTCCAGACTGGTGTGGGAGCCAAGCAGGCAGGAGAGATCGCCCGACTGGCTCTTCAACAACATCCATTCGATCTTGTCGTGTCTTCCGGATTTTCCTGTGCCCTCACGCCTGCCGCAGTCGGGGACATCGTCGTTGGTTCAGAAGTCGTCGATGGTGCAGCAGGACATTTTGTGCAGCGCACCTGTTCGGAAGCCCACGTGCTTGTCGCCAAGCAGGCCGCAGAGAGTGTTGGCGTGGCGGTCCGGATCGGCCGCATCGTGTCGGTGCCGAAGGTGTTGTGGCGAGGCGAGGAGAAGCGCCACGTGTCGGCGGAAACGGGAGCGATCGGTGGGGATATGGAGAGTGTGGCGTTGGGTGACGCCGCAGCGCTTCGAGAGGTGCCGTTCCTTGTCGTGCGGGCTGTGTCAGATCTGGTCGACGAAGATTTACCCCTCAATTTCAACCTTTTCCTCAATCCAGTCGATTGGCCTTGCGGGATCGTTCAGGCCGTCACCACCCCATCCTGCCTGCCGGGCTTAGTCCGTCTTGGTCGTCAGAGTCGCGTGGCTGCCGAACGGCTGCAGGCGGTAATGGCGAAGTTTTTGGAAGCGATGCCGTGAGCCGAAGATGGCCGCGTCCGTGAGTTCGGAAATGACGGTGACGATGGTAGCCATTGCACGCGTGGGCCGGACCACGATGTTTCTGTTACGGGAAATGGGGCGCATGCTTCTGTTCCTGGTGTCGACCTTTGCGTGGTTTCTGCGGCCTCCTTTTCGTGGAAAACAAATCCTGAAGCAGATCCATTTTATCGGATTTAAATCGTCGTTCGTCGTCGTCCTGACGGCGGCATTTACGGGAATGGTCCTAGGACTGCAGGGCTACTACTCGTTGAGAAAGTTTGGCGCGGAAGCTGCGTTGGGCTCGGCCGTCTCGTTAAGCATGATCCGTGAACTTGGGCCGGTGTTGGCGGCACTCATGGTCACAGCCAGGGCAGGGTCCTCTATGACGGCGGAAATCGGCATCATGCGCATTACGGAGCAAATCGATGCGCTTGATACCATGGCCGTCAACCCACTCCAATACTTGATCTCACCAAAATTTGTGGCGGCGCTGATCAGTGTGCCCCTCCTGGTCGCCATATTCGATGTGGTGGGTATCTATGGCGGTTACCTTGTGGGAGTGGAATTGCTGGGGGTGAGCGGTGGGTCCTATTGGAGTTCCGTCGAATCGGCCGTGGAATGGAAGGACGTCTACGGGGGGATTTTGAAGTCTATCAGCTTCGGGCTGATCGTCAGTTGGATTTGTTGCTACAAGGGATACTACACGCAGATGAGCGCGGAAGGGCTTGGGAAGGCGACGACCGAAGCTGTCGTGCTCGCTTCTGTGTTGATTCTGATCTGGGATTACTTTCTCACCTCGGTATTATTGTGAAAAAGTGGCATGTCTTCGTTGTGCTGATGGGGTAGTGGAGCGATGTCTTGCGACAGGATGTACGAGTGGCTGAGATCGAGTGATATGGCACGATGATCAAGCTTGTGAGTGTGGAAAAGACATTGGGCGGGCAGGCGGTCCTGCGTGGAGTGGATCTGGAGATTCCCAAGGGCAAGCTGACGACCATCATTGGGCGGAGTGGAGAAGGAAAAAGCGTCTTGTTGAAACACATGATAGGGCTCTTTCAGCCCGATCGTGGTGAGGTATTGGTTGATGGTGTAAACATTGCCCGGCTGAAGGGGCAGGCGCTGAACGAAGTGCGAAAGCGGTTTGCCATGTTGTTCCAGGGGGCGGCACTGTTCGATTCGCTGACGGTCTTTGACAATGTGGCATTTCCGTTGCGGGAAAAACTTCACCTGCCGGGCGCCGAAGTGTGCAGAAGAGTTGAGGAAAAGTTGGAGCAAGTTGGGCTATCGGGCATGGGGCATAAGTTCCCTGCTGAATTAAGTGGGGGTATGAAGAAGCGAGCCGGTTTGGCGCGGGCTCTTGTGATGGAGCCAGAAATCATATTGTTCGATGAGCCCACGACGGGTCTTGATCCCTTGATGGCCAAAACGATTCATGAATTGATTCTGGCAATGCACCGGACGTTCAAATTTACGGCTGTCATGGTCAGCCATGAGATTCCGGAGATTTTCGGTTTTTCCGATTGGGTCGCGATGTTGAAGGATGGAAAGATTGCGATGATGGCACCAGCTGTCGACTATCGGCGCGTGGCCGATCCCGATATTTGGGAATTTATCTCCGTGGGCGGAACGGGACCGTTCATGTCGTCAGAGTCGGGAGGGTAGCAATGGACAATACGCGATTGGAAGTCGTTGTCGGTGCATTCGTGTTGGTGGGTATCTTATGTTTGGGCTATCTCTCCATCAAATTAGGCAAACTCGAAGTTATTGGGGGCAATCTCTATGAGGTTGAGGCACGATTCAGTACGGCGACGGGACTCAAGCCGGGCGCGACGGTAGAAATTGCCGGGGTCGAAGTCGGGCGAGTCAAGGCGATTTCCCTTCAGGATGATCAAGCTGCCATCGTCATGTCCATTCGGGACGGCGTAAAAGTCTACGACGATGCCTTCGCATCGATTAAAACTAGAGGGATCATTGGGGACAAGTTCGTTTCACTTTCTCCTGGAGGGGCTGGGGAAACGCTCAAACACGGCGGAAAGATCAGAGATACCGAAGCCGGCCTCGATTTGGAGGAGCTTGTCAGCCAATATATTCACGGGAAGGTGAAATAACAGTCCATGCAGATGAGGCCTGTATTGGGTATGAACATGGAGTTGACTATGTCGAGGAAAATGTTAAGCGTGCGTGCTACGGTATCCGTGCTGGCTCTCGTTCTTGCCATGATGCTGGGGGCGGAGCAGAGTGCGTATGCTGGGCAAGCCACGGAGGCTATCAAGGGGACTATCGATGAAGTGATTCGGAGTCTTCAGGACAAAGAGTTGAAGAAGCCCGAGCGTCACGACGAACGACGCAAGCTACTCGAAAAGATTATCGGCGAGCGATTTAGTTACGACGAAATGGCCAAGCGTACGCTTGCCGCACAGTGGACGAAACTTTCGGATAGTGAACGACAAGAATTCGTCGAGCTGTTCAAGGGGCTGTTGTCACGCACTTACGCCGAGAAGATTGAAAGTTATCAAGGCGAGCCGATCCAGTACGTGAACGAACGACTGCAAGATGGTTACGCGGAAGTGCGCACCAAGGTCATTCAGGGCAAGGCGGAAATTCCGCTAGATTACCGCATGCTCAATCGTGGTGGGGCCTGGCAAGTCTATGACGTGGTCGTGGATGGCGTAAGCTTGGTCAACAATTATCGTGGGCAGTTTGCCAAGATAATTCAGTCCTCGGGCTATCCCGATCTGGTTGAGCGGCTGAGGAAGAAATCCGATAAGATCGCAGCGCCGTAAATTAAGAGGCGAAAGGCTGACCTTACAGCCAGTTTGCGAAATCCGTCACATCGCGAATGGCTCATGTTATTTGACGAGACTTGCCAACTATATTTGTGTTGAGCAAGGCTACGTGCGTGGAGGGGGTGCATTGCATGGCACATGCGGCCCGTCCATGATTAGGTTAGGGTGTATTTCGAGTGTCGTGTGTCTGTTGGGCGAAACGCTTGGTCGCAGTGGGGCTCTTTCTTGGGTTTGCAGGTGGCGCAAGCGCATGGCCTGGATTAGCCCAGGCCGAGGGGTTCGGCCCATTTCCGGTGAGAAATTTTCAACCCCTCCAACTCTTGTTCCTGGCCATGCCAGGAGATCGAGCAACTGTGTTGCCTAAAGGGGCGCTCGATGTTCGGATCGAACTAGCGGACACGAGCACGATTTTTGACGATCAATCCTCTAATGTTACAACCCGCATTAAGATGGAGCAATTGCGCTCCGGGCTGTTCCTTCGTTATGGCCTGGCCAATAAGGTAGAAATGGGGGTTGAGGTTCCAGTTATTTACCGCTATCGCGGTTTTTTGGAAGGGATCATCACGCAAACCGAGCGTCTTACCAGTGGACTGGCTCCTCCTCGTAAAGCGTTGAAGAGCACCGGGTTTGTTTTTAATGTCAGTCGTAGTGGCCAAACCCTGTTTTCTGGTTCGGACGGCCAGATGGGAGTAGGCGACACGACATTTTTCGCGAAATACCAATGGTTGGACGAAAGTAATGCTCGGCCAGCCGTGTCGTTTCGAGCTGCCGTTAAAGCGCCCACGGGCGATGTCGCGAGAGTTTTTGGCAGTGGTCATCCCGACACCGGGCTTGGTATCGCGGTTGAAAAAAGACTTTCAGACCATTGGTTACTACATGGAAACTTGAACGGGATATTTCCGACCGGACAGGTCGCTGGATTGACGGTTCAGCCGGCTATGTCGAGTGTTGTGGCGCTGGAATACCTTTGGTCTCCAACGGTCTCGCTCGTCGGACAGTTCGATTACTACTCGAGTCCCTATCATGGAACTGGATCTCCAGTGTTGGATGAGGGGGTAACGGAAGTCGTAGTGGGCTTCTTATACCAATTGCGCCCCAATGTAGTATGGCAACTTTACGCCGTTGAGAATTTAGATTTTATTCGAGGTAGTGCGGCAGACTTTACCCTTTCAACCGTCTTGACATACCAATTTGGACGATAAGCCGAAAGGTGGTAGCCATACAAAGAGTGTTGTTACTTGACAGAAACAATAGAGATGTGGGAAACTGAAAAATTACAACTATAGGAAATATCAAGGATTCTTCGGCAGTCTATGTATCCGTGCAAACAAAGGCATGGCATGTTCACGCCCGTTATGAGGAGTAACAAGTAATGTCACTACTAAGACAGATTAATAGCCCGGCCGACCTCAAACAATTAGCTCCCGCCAGGTTCTCTTTCTTGTGTCAGGAGATTCGGGAGGAGATCATCTCAGTTGTGTCGAACGTCGGGGGGCATTTGGCTTCCAATTTAGGGGTTGTCGAACTCACCATCGCCCTGCATTATCTTTTGGATACGCCGCAGGATAAGATCGTATGGGACACGAGCAACCAAACTTACACGCACAAATTGTTGACCGGGCGCCAAGGGCAATTCGGTACGCTTCGGCAGTACGGAGGGTTGAGCGGATTCTGCAAGCGAGAAGAAAGCATTTACGATACATTTAATGCTGGGCATGCGGGGACAGGTGTTTCCGCAGCCTATGGCATGGTTGAGGCGCGAGAACAGCAAAGGGAATCTCATAAGGTTGTCTGTGTGGTCGGTGATGGGGCGTTGACGTCCGGGATGACGCTAGAGGCGCTTCATCATGCGGGAGGGCAAAAAAAAGATTTTCTCGTCATTCTCAATGACAATCAAATGTCAATTTCCAAGAATGTAGGCGCCATCTCGGCCTATCTGGCGCGGGCCTTTACGGGGGAATTTTTCACTAAAATTAAAGATGAAACGCGACAATTTTTGAGTGCTATTCCTCAGCTTGGCTCCCCAATCACTAAGTTTGCACATCGTGCGGAGGAATTGGCTAAAGGCGCAATTTTGCCAGGCCTGTTGTTTGAGGAGCTGGGTTTCAACTATGTCGGGCCGATTGACGGGCACAACTTCGAGCAACTTCTCCCCACATTGACGAATGTCTTGAAGTTGAAAGGCCCCACGTTGCTGCACGTTATTACCCAAAAGGGGCTTGGTTATGAGCCAGCAAGGAAAAACTTGGTATGGTTTCATGCCTGCCCTCCTTTTGTCAGGGAGACGGGCGCGCCGGCGAGCAAATCCGCCAGACCATCGTATACATGGCATGCCATTAACTCATTAATTGGGTTGGCCAGGCAGGATAAGCGAATTGTGGCTATCACGGCAGCGATGGGTGAGGGGACGGGCCTTGCGGCGTTCGAGAAAGAATTCCCAGAGCGGACCTATGACGTGGGAATTGCCGAGCAGCATGCCGTGACATTTGCCGCAGGCCTAGCTGCTCAGGGCATAAGGCCAGTAGTGGCGATGTACTCAACGTTTTTGCAGCGTGCCTACGATCAAGTTGTTCATGATGTTGCCACTCAGAACCTCCCGGTGACTTTTTGTGTCGATAGGGGCGGACTTGTTGCCGAAGATGGCACGACGCATCACGGTGCCTTCGATCTGGCGTATCTTCGCCATGTGCCCAATATGGTTGTCATGGCGCCTAAAGATGAGAACGAGCTCCAGCATATGGTCAAAACCTGCTTGCAATACGATGGTCCAGCGGCTGTGAGGTATCCCCGTGGGACCAGCTTAGGTGTGGTGATGGACCGGTCGCCGCATGAATTGCCGATCGGAAGAGCCGAACTACTCAGGCAAGGAACAGACGTAGCCATCGTTGCCATTGGGGCGATGGTCTGGCCAGCGATGGAGGCAGCGGGACTCTTGGAGCAAGAAGGTATATCGGCTGCCGTCATCAACGCACGTTTTGTTAAGCCCCTCGACGAAACGTTGATCGGTCAGATCGCACGTAAGGTTCGTTGTGTCGTGACGGTGGAAGAGGGAGCCAGGATGGGCGGCTTCGGGTCGGCGGTTTTAGAGTCCCTGGCCGACCAATGCATCGCAGTTCCGACGAAGGTCTTGGGGTTACCCGATTGGTATATTGAGCAAGGCCCACAAGATTTACTGCGAGACAAATACGGTTTGACGGGTAACGGAATATTCCAGAGCACGCTTGCGTTTATGGCTAAAATGACGGAACGGTCAAGGGTCACGAGGTAGGTTCTGCCGCTCATGCAAATCACGCGTCGGCCAACTCGTCAAATAAGCGTCGGGAAAATGAAAATCGGCGGAGGAGCCCCGATTACGGTGCAGTCCATGACGACGCCGAATACGAGCGACGTCCGAGCGACCGTTGAGCAAATCCATCGCTTGGAAGAAGCGGGATGCGAACTCGTGCGAGTGGCGGTTCCTGACATGGATGCAGCGGCAGCCTTGCCGCGCATTAAGAAGGAAATCTCAATCCCCCTTATCGCTGACATCCATTTTGACCATCGGCTTGCGTTGAAAGCGGCCGAGGTCGTCGATTGTGTGCGGATTAACCCCGGCAATATCGGCGCATGGTGGAAAGTGACCGAGGTTGTCCAGGCGGTCAGGGATCGAGGAATTCCATTGCGGATAGGGGTCAATGGCGGATCGCTCGAGCGGCACCTGCTGGATCGATATGGCTACCCCACTGCAGAGGCTCTTGCCGAGTCCGCGCTGAACGCCGTTCACGCACTCGAAGACGTCGGCTTTACTGACATGAAGGTGTCGTTGAAAGCGTCAGACGTTCATATGGCAGTCGACGCGTATTGGCTTTTCTCCCAGCAATCGAATTACCCTCTCCATATCGGGATTACCGAAGCGGGAACGGCTATGACCGGGGCTGTAAAATCCGCGATCGGTCTGGGGTGGCTGTTGTCGCAGGGCATCGGCGATACCTTACGAGTATCGCTGGCGGCAGATCCTGTTGAAGAAGTGCGCGTTGGTTTTGAGATTCTGAAGTCTCTGGAGCTCCGCCATCGCGGTATCAATGTTATTGCCTGCCCCACGTGCGGCAGGGTTGAGATCGATGTTGTGCGGATGGCCAACGAATTAGAGAAGCGGCTTGGCCATATCAAAGCTCCCTTGAACGTGTCTGTGCTGGGATGTGTTGTCAACGGAATCGGCGAAGGGAAAGAAGCCGATATCGGCATTGCCGGCGGGGAAGGGGTCGGCATTTTGTTTAAAAAAGGCAAACTGGTCAGAAAAGTCCCGATGGCGGAGCTCATGGATACCCTCATTGCAGAAGTGGAAATTCTGGCAAAGGAGCATGGCTCTGAACAACAAAAAGAGAATGCGACGATGAGCCAGCCTCATGACGCAAGAACTTCCGTCGCCTGGGAAAGTGAATCGGCAGTGCTCTCTGGAACGAAGTCATCGCATTCCCGAAAAATCCCCGTTTTGCCAAACTAGTTTGATTGTGCCCCTGCCGAGCGTGTATGAGTAAATTGCGGCTAACATTGTCGGCACGGCGGGTGGTTGGGCGCCGTACCCAAGTGGCTAAGGGAGCAGTCTGCAAAACTGCGATGCGGCGGTTCGAACCCGCCCGGCGCCTCCAGCAAATTTCATGTGAAGGGAGTAGGTCCAGTCAGCAAAAGCATAGACAAAAGCGCTACGCAGTGTCTTTGAGGCGCATGCTAGTTGTGCGCGAAAATCCCAATTTTCGCGAGCGGATATAAAGGAGCCCGCCCATGGCCGTTCCGATTTCCCAAATGTATTCGGTCACTAAGTATGTACTCACTCAGAAGGTCAAGGGGGTCGAGCGGTACCCGTTGGTGTTGATGCTCGAGCCACTTTTCCGGTGCAATTTGGCCTGTGCTGGATGCGGCAAGATTCAATATCCTGAGCATGTGCTGGATCGGCGACTGACACCAGAGCAATGCTGGGCTGCGGCTGAAGAGTGTGGAGCTCCCATCATCAGCATTCCGGGGGGGGAGCCCCTGATCCATCCGGAAATGCCTGAAATCGTACGCGGGCTCGTCGCTCAAAAGAGATATGTGTATCTCTGTACAAACGCCATTCTGCTTGAGCGCAAACTGGATGAATATCAGCCGTCCCCGTACCTGACGTTCAGTATTCACATGGATGGATTGCGTGAGGATCACGATCTCGCGGTCTGTCGAGACGGTGTATATGAACTTGCGGTCAAGGCTATCCGCGCCGCGCTCAAACGCGGGTTCCGCGTGACCACTAATACCACTCTCTTTGAAGACGCCAACGTGGAAAGGGTGCGCGCCTTTTTCGATGAGATGATGGACCTGGGAGTTGAGGGGATGATGATTTCTCCGGGGTACAGTTACCACAAGGCACCGGATCAGAAGAATTTTCTCAAGCGCCATCGTACACGAGAGCTGTTTGCCAAGCTTCTGGGCAACCGGAAGCGTGATTGGCGATTCAACCAGTCCCCGTTATTTCTCGAGTTCCTTATGGGTAAGCGGGAATATCAATGCACACCTTGGGGAAATCCAACGTACAACGTTTTCGGATGGCAGAAGCCCTGTTACTTGTTGCAGGATGGTTACGCCAAAACCTTTCGTGAATTAATGGCGGAAACGGAGTGGGATCGCTACGGAACCGGGCGCAACCCCAAGTGTGCCGATTGCATGGTCCACTGTGGATATGAAGCGTCTGCGGTTGAAGATACGTTTGGATCTTGGACCGGATTTGGTCGAACCGTGGTAGCGACACTCATGCCGAACACTCGCTAAGCGGACTTCTGATCGCCCCACCCCGCATTATGACAGACGCTAAGGCTCACGGCTCGGAAGCCCAAAGCTTGGAGGGGCGCATCTTTCGCCCGACAAGCCCTAAGGAATTGGCGGAAGCCATCGAGGTGGCCTTCGACTATCGTGGCGATGTGACCATGCAATTGCGTTCTGGTGAAAAGCTCGATGGTTATGTATTCAATCGGACCAACACGGGGTCACGTCCTTTTCTCCAACTTTTTCCCAAAGGCGCCGCAGGCGAGCGGATTGTTCCTTATGCAGACATTGTGTCCATCGCATTCTCAGGAGCCGACACCGCCTCCGGTAAGTCATGGGAAGCATGGGTTGCCAAAAAAGAATCGGAACGACGGGCTGAAGCAAGGCAAGCTGAAGCCGAAGCAAAAGCACGCGGGCATCTCTGAACGCCAATAAACGAAGGCTTTTACCCCTCTCCCACGGGATGCCGATAAGGCTCTCCTTCAGGCTCTTCCCCTCCAATATCCCATCAGTGAAACTCGCGCAGACTCATTGTTGACAAAGGGTATGGCCTATGCTAGAAGTGTCGCGCCCAAAGCCAGGCAACTCGTGTTTTTATGGATTTTTGAGTGATGTCGCACAGTGAAGCGATGCAGTCCGAGCATCGCGCGAGCATCGCTCAACAAGTAGCGAATGGCAGGCGAAACCAGCGCGGCAGTGGATTTCGCCGAGCAAGCATTTCTCTGATGCTGACTGCTGGCGTGGGGTTCTTTGTATGTGATGTTTCGGTCGTCGCCTGGGCCATGCATGAAGCCGACCATCGCTTTACAGTGGAAGGCCAAGTATGTGGCAGTTCAGGTGGGCCGATGCCTCAAACAGCTGTAATGGTTAAAGACACGAGGGTGTCACTGGGAACAACCGTTTACACAGACGCAAAGGGCCATTATTCGGCAACGCTCCACCTGCATAACGATAATTTGGGCGATCCAATCCTTGTCTCGGCAATCAATCAAGAACAGACGATCAAGGCTCAGTTCGATCCAAGGGATAATAAGACTGAGCGGAAGGTTGCCGTCGATATCGGAGGGAAGTGTCATCAAGATGAGGCAGAAGCCGGAACTCCTGCGTGGGTGTTCTGGATAGCGGGTGCTGGTGTTGCTGCAGTCGCAGGATTTGCCGGCGTGCAGTTAGTAAAGGGGAGACAATTGAGGCGGGGGCAGGGAAGGGGTAAGAAAAAGAAGTAAGGGTGTAATGGCAACGGGTTTCCTGTCTCACAATCCAGACAATTGTTCGAGGGTGAGTCGTAGTCAGGCCAAATAAGTCGGCGCTTTTGCTCTGACCAAGTCTGGGGCAAAAGCGTCTTTTTTGTATGTCTCATGGCCGGTACTGAAGTTCAATGCGAAGAATCTTTTTGATGTTCAGAAAGGAGCACGGCGGCATATGAAGAAAGTAGGCTGGACACAAAACTCGATGCTGATCGGCCTTTTGGGTATTGGGATTGCGGTCGTTGGTTGTGGTGGGGAAGGTGGTGGCGAGGGCCCCATCGTTGCGCCGCCTCCGCCGCCTGCAGAATATGCCGATAAGCACATGCCGGCTGGCTGGTGGGCGGATCCGAAAGTGCTTGAAGAGGGGCAGCAGCTCTTTATTGGAGCTAAGAATCCCGATGTGAATTGCGCAAGCTGTCATGGCAAGGATGGGAAGCCGGTCAAGGCGGGCGCGCGGGACTTTCGTGTCACGGACCGCATGAAGCTCTATTCGGACTCGGTGTGGTTCTGGCGAATTTCGGAGGGTGTGCCTAATACCAAGATGAAAGCTTGGAAGAGCAAGCTCTCCGAGGAAGATCGATGGAAACTGGTTGCTTTCGAGCGCAACTTTGGATTGAGCGGTAAAGAATGGGATGCCGGTAAAAAGGAGTGGGTTCCCGTTGGATCGGCCGGAGCTGCGCCGCCGGCTCCTGCTGCGACAGCTCCAGCGGCCGAGAAGAAGTAAATGGCGTGAATAGGCTTTGGGAAAAGGCGGCGAGGGGAACATGAAGAGCTGGCAGCGGAATGTGCTCCTGGTAATCGGGATTTTTCTTGTGCTCGGGGCAACCGCGTATGCCCAGGCGCCTGGCGCGCCAGCGGAATTCCCTTATACGGGAAATCGAACCGCGGTCTGGATCGTCGCCCAGCTCCACATTCTTTTTGCGGGGTTCATTCTTGGTGCCCCCATCTTTGTCGTAATTTCCGAGTGGCTGGGCTATCGCAACCAAGATCCTCGCTATGACCGGTTGGCCAAGGAGGTTATCAAGGTCACGGTCATTCTCTACAGCATGACCGCGCTCACGGGCGGCCTATTCATTTTTGTCTTGCTGGCGACCTACCCGCAATTTACAACCTGGCTGATCAATCACTTTTTCATGATTTTTGCGGTCGTTTACCCACTGTTGTTTATCAGTGAAACGATCGTGCTGTACATGTATTTCTACACCTGGGACACATGGAAGGGTGATAAGAAGCTCCGGCACATTTGGCTCGGAATTTTGCTGAACCTGATCGGCACTGTCACGTTATTCGTGATCGATGGGCCCACCTCGTTTATGAACACGCCGTCAAAAGCTGAAGGGGTCTCGCTGGACGAGTTCATGCAGACGGCAACATTGTGGGACAAGCTCTTCAATTACAGCTGGATGCCGCTGAATTTACATCGTTTGGTGGGCAATGTGACGTTCGGTGGATTCATTACCGGTCTGATTGCTGCGTACATGTATATGGGTTCGAAGACCGAGCAGGAGCGATCGTATTACGACTGGATGGGATTTATCGGGAACTTGATCGGGGTGGGCGCTCTGCTGCTGCTCCCATTCATGGGATATTTGCTGGCCTACGAACTCTGCGACTACGACGCATCGATTTGCCCGTATATGATGGCTGACCAGTTGTCCATGTTTTTTGAAATGCAAGGGGCAATGGTCGGCCTGATCTTTTTGGCAAGCAACTATTACATTTGGTTGAGCATGAAGCGTATCGAGGGGGTCGAACGGGTTCGCATGTCCGTGTTGACCGTCTTGGTCATGATCGCCCTTCCCTTTGTGATGACTTATACCTGGACCCTCTACCCGGCCCCTGATCCGCGGTCGCTCAGCGTGTTGCTGCCGCTGGTACTGGCCCCGGTCATTCTAGGGAAAGTCATTCCGCCGCTGGGGCGCCTCACGGTCTCCTCGCGGGCCTGTATCAAGGTCGGGTTTTTGATGGTAGTGGTCGGAAATGCAATATGGATGACGCCTCACGGGTTTGTCCCGACAGGAGCCAAACTTGTCGAAGAACTGGAGTTGCCGGCCACATGGAATTTCCTTGCCTTGATGCCCGCGAAAAACTCGGCCGCATTTACCCTTGTCTTCGTAACGGTCATCAACTATATCCTCTACAACCGCGCGATTCGGCAAGGAACGATTGTGTGGGGGAAGATTGATTTTGCCTCGCAGTTTGTTCTGGTCTTTCTCGCATTTAGCGCAATTTGGACAATGGGTTTGATGGGAGCGGTACGGTCTCTGCTGCGCAAGTACTTCCACACCTACAATCTCCTGCCGGACTTTACGGTGGAATCCTTTACGCCGACGCTGGCGTATTCGGCCTGGTGGATCACGGGGATCACACTGGCATTTTATCTCGTGGTCAGCTTCGCCATCATCCTCACCCTGCGTGTCGCTGCGGCTAAAGACCATGCGCATGAAGGGAAGGCCGTGCCGGCCGAAGCGAAGTGAACGAGGCTAGGACGTAGATCAGCCGAGGATCGGGGGCTACTTATGTCGCAATCGCCGAGTTTTCTGAAGGTTCTGGTGAAAAAGGGTGTTATCGGACTCGTGGTGGGCGGTATCCTCTTCGGGACCGCAAAAGCCCTGGCGTTCCCTGTTGTCTTTCAGTTCATGTTCGTGGTCTATGCCTTATTGGGGACGGCGGTGTTTATTCTCCTTGAGGCACCGTCCATGGGCGCGATCGGCGGCGTGAAAGCGGTGATCGCGCTAATTGCATTCTACTTGGTCCTCTCGACTGTGTACATCGGTGGTGCGTCATTGCTCCCCCAATATGATCCTGAAGATGAAAAAGGAAAGATCGAAAAGCTCTTGAAAGCGAAGCGGGCTGCTTCCGAATTGGGGAAGACGGAGGAGTTATTGGCTCGAGCAAAGGCCCTCTCGGAGAAGGCCGAGACGATCATGCAACGGCTGCAAGCTGTCGGTGGCGGCACGGAAGCTGCCGGGCAGTCTGCCTCGGGTAGTCCTGAGGGGGCGCCGGCGGCGGCTGCCGGCGATATGGTTGCACTCGGCAAAGAGCAGTGGAACCTCCAAGAATGCTACAACTGCCACAAGTTGTTCGGCGAAGGTGGAAAGAAGCGTGGCCCTGAGTTGGACAATATCGGGAATTTGCTCAAGCCGGAAGAGTTGAAGCAAAAAGTGGTCGATCCGCAAAGCTGGATGGCTGAGGGATTTGAGAAGGAGTATGAGAAAAAGAAAATGCCGGATAAATACAAGGAACTGATGACCGACAGTGAAATTAACGCGTTGGTCGCATTCCTTTCAACGCTGAAGAACCCTTCTGTGGCAACTCCGAAGCCGATCAAGAAGAAGTGACGTGCAGCCGAAGCTAAAATCCAAGGTGCAGTGCAGCGATCGGGAGGCCGGCGAGGTCACCCGTATCATTGTCGATCCTATCTCGCACGAAATCAGTCACCTTGTCGTTGGGAGCAATGGCGGGCCTGAACGGCAAGTGCCGATGGCGCAAGTCCAAGCTGTGTCGGACGGGCTTGTCCAGTTAAAAGCTCCCGCGTCCGAGATGGGAGTGTTCCCCGTTCATAAGCGTGAAGACTATGTCACGCTGCATGAGGTGGAAATTGCCCATCTCGAAGAGAAGCTTCACGTCGAAGCAGGCGAAGTCTTGGTTCCTCTGCCGGAACTCGAGCGGAGTGTTCAGCGGCGATCATTTTTCACCAATTTTACCCATGCCTTAGGTGGGTTGGTCGGTCTTCCACTCGTGTACCCGGTTCTCAAGTATTTGATGAAGCCGATGTACAATCCCTTCGATAACGGGTGGATAAAAATCGGCAATGCGGGAAAAATCAAAACCGAGGACGTAGGGGTCCAGTTCAAATTCAAGAAAAAAGTCAAAGAAGCCTTCATGCCCGAGGCAGAAATCGACAAAAACGTCTGGGTTCTGAGGGCATCACCGGCAACCCTCGATCAGATCTACAAGGGCAAGGATCTCGTGTTTCGAGATGTGGCTGGTCAGGAAGTCTGGACAAACAAAGCCAGCGTCCCCTACATCGCCTATTCCGGCAAGTGCCCGCATCTGGGGTGCGGATACAAATGGCGATCCCATAAGGTCCTTGGGCAAGTGTTTCTCTGCCCCTGCCACTTGAGCATCTACGACGCGACGGGCAAGGTTTTGGACGGCCCCGCTCCTCGCTCCCTGGATCCGCTGCCGATCCGCGTATCAGCCGGCGGCGAAATCGAAGTGATCGATATGGAATTTAAGGCCGGCACGAAGGATCAGATTCGGATCCTGTAGCGGAGCAATAAGCTTCATGAACGGACAGTCGAGCGCGCTGGAAAAAGTTCTTGCCTTCGTCGATGAGCGGGTCGGCCTCAAGCAATTGCAGGCCAAGATGCTCAACGAACCCATCCCGGGTGGATCGCGCTGGGCTTACGTCTTCGGCTCCGTGCTGCTCTTCATTTTTATCATGCAGGCTGTGACCGGTGTGTTGCTCATGTTCTATTATGTGCCGAGCGCCGATCATGCCTACGCCAGCACGCAATACATCATTCATGAAGTTGATTACGGGTGGTTCATTCTGAGCTACCATTTCTGGGGCTCTTCCGCGATGGTCGTCATGGTGTTTGCGCACATGTCCCAAGTATTCCTCTGGGGGGCATACAAAAAACCGCGAGAAATGATCTGGCTGGTCGGGTTGGCCTTGTTTGGCATTGTTATGGGGTTCGGCTTTACCGGCTATCTGCTGCCGTGGGATCAGCGGGCCTATTGGGCCACGACCGTAGGCGTTGAGATCATGGATAAGACGCCGGTTGTCGGAGACTTTATGGCGAGATTCCTCAAGGGAGGTCCGACGCCAGGACAGATGACGTTAAGTCGATTTTTTGTGATCCATGTGATGATCCTGCCGGCAACGTTGATGGGGCTTGCGGGTTTGCACATCTTTTTGTTTCGGAAGGCTGGTCCGGCCGGCCCCTTCAGGGGCAGTCACGAGGAACTCAAGGCCAAAACGGACTATTTCTTCCCGCGGCAGGTATGGAAGGACATGGTCGCGATGGTCGCCGTCTTCCTGGTGATCTGCAGCCTGGCCTTTATCGAGCCGGTTGTCCTCTTGGAAGAGGCGACTCCTGATCCAGGCGATTACCATCCCGAGCCGGAATGGTACTTCTTATTTTTGTTCCAAATGTTACGGCTGAAAATCTTCGCGGGCCAGTTCGGGCAGTTTCTCGGGGCTGTCGCGTTGCCTGGCGCCTTCATGGCATTTTTGGCGGCATTGCCCTTTATCGACCGGAACCCAGAGCGCAACCTATTTAAGCGTCCGGCTGCATTGATTGGCTGGATTCTGGTTATGACGGTGATTTTGATCTTTACTGTTTCGGCCATCATCAATCGAGAATTTCTCGAATAGCCCGATCCGAGACTTCCTTTATGGCTGATGAGCCCGTCCATATGTCGCCGGTCAAATTAGGCCTAACGGTTGCGTGGTGGACTTTTTGGACTGGTTTTCCCATCAAGATCGTCTTTGTCTTGGTGCTCCTCGCCGGCGGGCTCCATCCCTGGGAGTCCACGGGCTTGGCTCTTCTTCTCTTACTCTCGATTCCCGTTGATATCTGGGCGACGGGCGTGAATGCCCGTACAGTCTTTCTCGAACGACTGCGCGTGCAGCCGCCGGGCGGGCTCGGCCTCGCCATATGGTGGAAAGGACTGATCCTGCAAGCGCTCTACTGCCCAATGGCATACTTTGCGCTCGGCTGGGTCAAGGATACGGTCAAGGAATCGGTACACTCACTTTTCGACATGGAGATGTTCAAGAGCATTCCGGTCGCGGAGCGGATTACCATCGAATTGACTATGTGGGGCTCCGTTGCGGCTGTGGCTCTGGTGATCTTTGCGGTGATCTTTCTGTCCATCTTCGGGCGCATTATCCGACGAGAAGCCGCTGGCGCTGCAGGAGCGGTCCAGCCCTATTCCGCACTTGTGCGCGAATGGGATCTGATGCGTGTGCCCTCTGACCAACCGCTATTGCTCACCGCGGTGACGGGCAGTTGTGTCGCAACGGTCCTGCTTTTCTGGAGCTTGATCCCGAGCACGACTCCTCACCCGCACGAACTGTACAAGAAAGAGCCGCCCAAGGCCGTGGCGACGATCAAACCGCTCGACGTGTTGCAGAAGACAGACAAATTGCTCGGCCAAGCTGATCTTGCCGTGCAGGGGTTGGAAGAGAAAAAAGCCGAGGAAGAGGCTGCTAAAGGCAAGAGTAAAGGAAAGCCCGGTGTTGCGGGCAAAGCTCCAGGCGGAGCAGCCGTGTCGGCAAAAAACGAATCCCCAAAGGCAGCTCAGGCCAAGCCGTAGGGTTGATGGGTAGGATCGACATCCTGGAGGGTGAGGGGGGGGAATTGGTTATGACACACCATGGAAGACAACGACATCTCCTCGCCTCTTCAGCGGGCAGGAGTGGACTGTCGGCGGCTGGGATTCTACTAGCCCTCGGAGTGCTGAGTCTTCCTGGGATGGCCTTTGCACAGGAAGGGGCGTCGGTTGGTGCCGTGGCCTATCGAGACATCCCTGGCATCGGAAGCCGCAATTTAGTATGGGTCATCGCCCAACTCCACCTGCTGCTCGCTGGGTTTGTGTTGGGAGTCCCGATTTTTGCGTGGCTGTGTGAGATCGTCGGCTGGAAAACCGGAGAAAAACGATACGATAAGCTTGCTAAGGAGTTCACGAAACTCCTCACGTCCTCGTACGCGACTACAGCCCTGTTCGGCGGTATTCTTTTGTTCATGCTCATTGGCTTCTATCCGAAGCTGATGGCCTATCTGACCGATATCTTTTTCCCGTCGTTCCTCGTGTACTGCCTGCTCTTTCTGCTGGAAACCGCCACCCTCTACCTCTACTGGTATGGGTGGGATGCCATGCAGGAAGGCGGTGGAAAAGTCCTGCACCTGATTCTAGGTTTCTTTCTAAATGTGTTCGCCTTCTTCATTATGATTGTCCCGAACTCTTGGGCGACCTTTCAAGCCAGCCCCGTCGTTATTTCAGAAGGGTCGAATTTGGCGCGAGCCTGGGCCGCGACGTGGAATCCAACGTGGTGGCCGGTCAATATCCATCGATTGATTGCCAACGTCGTACTCGGCGGGTATATCTGCGGCGCCTATGCCGGCATTCGCTACCTCTCCTCGACCAAAGCTGACGAACGGGAACATTATGATTGGATGGGATATGTCGGTAACTTCATCGGTGTCTTCGGTCTTCTCCCCTTGCCCTTTGCTGGCTACTGGCTCATGCGCGAGATTTATCAATATAACCAGCAAATGGGCATCACCTTGATGGGCGGATTCCTCTCGTGGCTCTTCATCTTGCAGGCCATGCTGATCGGAGTGCTGTTCTTAGGGTCCAATTATTATTTCTGGCTCGGCATTACGCATCGGATACCGGGTTCGGAGCTCAAGTACCGCAAGCCAATGATGGCGATGTTGATTATCTTGCTGCTGTGCCTTGGGGTCTGGATGACGCCCCACTCGCTGGTAGCAAGTTTGGAAGAAGCGCGAAAGATGGGCGGTACCCATCACCCGCTTCTCGGGGTCTTTGGCGTGATGTCCGCGAAGATGACAGTTTCCAATCTCATGATTCTCGTCACGTTCATGAGTTTTATCATGTACTGGCGGGCGGGCAAGGAAGAAACCGCCACATGGGCGAAGGTCGCCAAGGCGGTCATGGGCGGCGTGCTCGGTGTCGCTGCTGTCGTGGTCATTGTGCTGGGGGTCTGGGGCTATTTTGTCCCGGCCATCGTTCGAATCAATTATTTCTCGGTCGCACAGGTTCTAATCGTGCTCTTCGTCATGCTGACGATCACGCCGCTGACCGCGTTGCTGCTGCGAAGCGCCAAAACAACGACGGAAATGGTGTGGGGGCGCATGCCTCCTCGGGCCGGATATGCCTTGGTACTCAACGCCATCATGGTTATTCTGCTCATGACGCTGATGGGCTATGCGCGGTCTTCCTCGCGCGTCCATTGGCATATCTACGGCGTCATGCGGGATTCGTCGCAGTATGCCTACTCACCGGCGTTGGGGTACGCGGCTGCGTTCATGTCATTGAACACCTTCCTGTTTTGCCTTCTGGTCGCCTTCATCTTCTGGGTAGCGACAATGGGGGATAAGGGGAAGGCCAAGGATTCGGGCGAGAAGGGCCACCTCCCGCGCGGAGCTATGCCGGCCATAGCCGGCGGCGCTCCGACGCTGGATCGTGACGGGGCCGCTTCCCCGGCACAGGATCGCTAACTCCGGCAGGCGTCTTATCTCAGACGAGGGATTATGAGCGAAGTCGTACTCTTGCAAATCATCGGTCTTTCGGTGGTGGGCACCGGGATTGCGATCCTGCTATTTATCAAGGCGCGATTCCTCAGGGTCGTCGGGTTTGTGGTGATCGTGTTGGGCACCTTTGCCTTGGTCGCGCTCGGAGTGCCCCAGATGGCCTCGTTGCCGCCGGCCGAAGAAAAATTTGACGTGGCCAATATCAAGACAGCTGCGGACATGGCCGCGATCGGGCAAAAAATCTTTTTCAGTAAAGGGCAATGCGCACTGTGTCACTCGATCGGGCCGAGCGAGTCCGCCCGCTGTCCGGATTTGAAAGGGATCGGGGCGAAGCTCTCACGGGAGTTCATTTACGAAAGCTTGACCCAACCTCAGGCCTATATTTACCTGGACTACCGGCATGAAGGGCCGCCCAAGGAATATCCTGCGCGGATGCCGTACATCAATAAGAACCCCATTGGATTGACCAAGAACGAGATTCTCTCGGTCATCGCCTTCTTGCAGCAGATGAGCGGTGAGCCGATCACCGTCAGTCCGTCAGAAATCGAAGCGCCAACGCAAGCTGCGGCTGCCGCCATTCCCGTTGCGCACGCGCAGTAGAAAAAGCAAGTCGAGAAGATACATGAGAGGGATCGCATGAAAAACGCCGCACTTGTCAAATCGCTGATCTTGTTGATCAGCATGTATGTCGCGCTGAAGTTCGGCATGCCCTTGTTTACAGCCCCGCTTCCGGCAAGCTTGATCTTCTTGTACCTGGCCTTGACGACGACGGGCATCGTCATTTTTTACACGTTGAGCGGCGCGTCGATGGAAAACTTCATGGGGCCCATCGGTCGGTTCCTAACAGGAGAAGGCCAGAGCGGAACCGGTAGTATGGCTAGGATGGCGGTCTTGGTAGTCTTCCCGTTGCTGGTCGGTTGGCAGGCCTATGGCAGCACCGCGCCAAGCGACCTGCCGCCTGCGGAGAATCGGACCATTCATCCGGCACCGCCAGGTGAATACACGGGGCTCTCCAATCCGGTTCCCAATACTCCGGAAAACGTCATGACCGGCAAGGGGCTCTACGCCGCGTTCTGTTCGCCCTGTCACGGCGGAAACTTCGACGGCAAGGGCCCTGCGGCCCGCGGATTCAATCCGCCCCCGGCCAACTTCTCCGATCCGACGACCATTGCCATGCTCCAAGAAAGCTACTTGTTCTGGCGTATCAAAAAAGGTGGCGTCGGTCTGCCGGTCGAGGGGATGCCCTGGAAGTCCGCCATGCCGAGGTGGGAAGTGGAGCTTCCTGACGAATGGATATGGAAAATCATCATGGGCGAGTATGACGGCGCGCACCAAAAGCCGAGGACTTGGGAATAGTGCCAACTCAGGCGGTGGCGTTGCCGGTGCGAAGAAGTGAGGAAGCTATGAAGACGGCAGATCAAGTCAGTGGCCAGGCGGCGGTCGGCGTTGCTGGCGCGGTAATATTGGCCGGGTGGATGTGTGCCGGCTCGGCCCTGGCCGAGGATGTGGCGATCAGAGCCCAGCTTGCCAAGGGGGGGGTCCCGGCCGACGATCCTACGGCCGCGGCGTGGAATGCCGTGCCCGCTTCCGAGTTTCCCTTGTCGCCGCAGGTGCATTGGCCCAATCGGATTCAAGAAGTCACAGTCAAATCCGTGAAGGTGCGAGGGCTCCATGATGGGCAGACGGTGGCCATCATGGTGGAGTATGAAGATCCCAGCGAAGATCCGGACGACTCGGCCGCGCTGGAATTTATGGTGGGCGATAAAAAGGCGCATTTTGCGCATGGGCAGCCCATGGCGCAGGTCGAAGGAGGGCCCGTCAACATTTGGTATTGGAAGAACAAGGATGCCAAGGGCGTCGATATGAATGCCAAAGGGTTTGGCACCTTGAAAATTCAAGACTCGCAAGACGTGAAGGCCAAGGGTGTCTATCAAAATGGCTCGTGGCGCGTGGTCTTTTCTCGCACGTTATCGACGGCCGATGCCGAGAATGACACGCAAATCGCCCCTGGTACGTTCATCAACATCGCCTTCGCCATCTGGGATGGCAAAAAGCTCGAAAGCGGCGATCTTAAAGAAAAGGGATCGCAAAAGGCCGTGAGTTCTTGGTGGTATTTTAGGGCAGAGCCGCCCCCCGACTACTCGCCGTACTACTATGCCGCGTTGGCGGCGGTGATTGCCGCGGGGTTCGAGTTTTCCTTGATTTGGCGGATTAAAAAGGGAGCTGTGTCATGAGCGGCGCCTCATACAAGCGACAAGCCTGGTTCAGGGCAGCTCGGATGACAGGCAGCCGTGTCGCGGCTGCGGCCGCGGTCGTTGGTCTGGTCAGCCTGCTCGGCGCCGCGGGCTGCGCTTTGTTCCAGAGCGAACAGCTGGTAAAGGGGCAGAAACTGTATCAGCATTACTGCATGCATTGTCATGGCGAGCACGGTCAGCAAAACGAAGGGTATAATTGGGGCAGCATGCCCGATCCCAAGCCCAAGGACCTCTCGAACAAGTCCGAGATGTCCACCTTCAAGGACGAGGATATTTTCAATACAGTATCGCGCGATATGCGGGACACGACGCCGGACATCGGCGATAAGATTGGCGACGACGAATTCGCCGTTCCCACCATGCCGACGTTCAAGTATACGCTCTCGGAAGAGGAAATCTGGTCGATCGTCGCCTATGTCCGAACGCTTCACGGCATGAAGCTCGAGTTCAATGTTGAGAATCGGAAAAAGGAATTGGCGGAACAACTCCAAGCCGCTCAGAGCAAGTTCGACCAGGCTAAACAGGCGGCGGACGCGGCTGAAAAGAAGGCAAACGAAGAGGCTGAGAAGAGCGGGAAGGACGTAGACGAGAGCCTGTTTGCCAAAGAGCAGGAAGCAATGGGGGGAGCGGCCAAGGAATTGGAAGCGGCCAAAGCGCTGTCAGGAAATTTCTCCGGTCGGCCCAAGTTCACGCCTATTGCCCGTCCTGAGTTGACCATGTCTGCCGACGAAACGGTCAAGCAGATCGATATGGGCAAGCGGCTCTATTCGAACAAGTATGGGTGCAATGCGTGCCACCGGCTCGGTGAAGAAGGCGGAGTTGTGGGGCCTGCGTTGGACCGGGCCGGTTTCCGCCTCAACGCCACGTGGGTCTATCGTTGGATCAAGTATCCTCAAGGCATGAAGCCGGAAACGCGCATGCCGAACCTGGGCATCAGCGATACCGATGCCAAGGCCATCTCCATGTACTTGACGACGTTGCGCGCTCCCAAACCGGATAAGCCGATCGACAAGCCGGCATCCTGAGCCTGCGTTGCCAAACGATTTACAGGATTTCGCCCTGGGCCGCGACAGTGGTTCAGGGCGAAGTTGTTAGAGGAGCCCGGCAAGCAATCCGAAGAGGATGACCCAGCCGGCCCACACGTGTTGTTGGAATAACCGAAAGGCCAAGGAGGCCGAAACCTCTTCCCGCAGGACTTTTGCTTGGCAGAGGGTAAAAAGGGCCACGCCGATCAGGCTGCTGTAGGTCCAGATATTTGCGTGTGCCAACCAAGCGGTGATGCCCAGGCAGATGAGCATGGCGAACATAGACCCAGAAAAAGCCAGCCACACAAAATCACCAAAGAGGACAGCCGAAGATTGGATGCCGATGCGCCGGTCATCCGTCCGATCCTGTAGCGCGTAGATCGTATCATAGGCCACAGCCCAGAAGACCGTGGCGGCATAGAGGAACCAGACGGGGGTTTCCAGGACATTGCGAACGGCGGCCCAGGCCATGACGACGCCCCAGCCGAAGGCGACTCCCAGAACCAGTTGGGGGACATGGAAGACTCGCTTTGAGTAGGGATACAACACGGCCAACACAAGCGCAATCGGGCTGAGCCAGAGTGTCAAGGCATTCAACGTGAGGACCAATCCCAATGAGACCAGCAGCAAGAGCCCGAGGACTGTCAGGGCCGTGCCAACGCCGACTGCCCCGCTTGCGAGGGGCCTAGCCTTGGTTCGTTCGACGTGGCGATCAATTCGGCGGTCAGCCAAGTCGTTGAGGATCACGCCAGCGCTTCGCATGAGGAAGGCACCGAGGGAAAAGAGCAGAAGCAATCTGAGGGGCAGTCGGCCTTGTGACGCGACAGCGAGGCTCCAGAGAGTCGGGAGCATCAAGAGAAGCGTACCGCTTTGGTTCGGAAGGCGGACGAGAGCGGAAAATTTCTGGAGAGGCGACAGTACTGCAGCGGATGCCCTCGAATCTTCTGGGGAGTTGGGTGAGATTATCGACACAAGGTGACGATAGCGGGCAATCAGAGGGGTGTCAACGAGGAACTCTTCAAAATGGAAGGCTTTCTCGTTGCCTTGATACCAGGAATCCGGTATAACGCCTCAATAATAGGCCGTGCGCATCCGTCGTTCACCCGCCGTTATTACGCTTTCCTATGCATCGCCTATTTCTTGTCATAGCGTCTTTCGCCGCCTTGGCCGGATGTAGCGGGCTCACCTCGCGTCCATGGTTTGGCGAGGATTCCCGTGGCTATTGGCTTCCACTCGCCGTCGAAATGAAATTACCTCCAAGCGTGACGGAGGCGTCTCTCGACTATCAAGACGGTTGCCAGCAGGCGCAGACGCTGTTTTGGGGCGATCACCTGAAAGCAAGTCTGACCAAGCAGATCGGAATGGCGTTTGAGCAAGTCGTTACGGACACGACGAAGAACCGTCCGGCCCAAGTCGATGGAACCGTGCAGATCGAGCTGGGGCTCAAAGAGCTCCAGTTGTTCATCCCTCGGCACGAGACGAATACCTACGAAGCCACCGTCACCCTCGGGGCCACCGCGACCTATTTAAATGCGGGCGGTACGCCGATCTATACCAAAAGCCTTCGGACAGAAGCCAAAGGTAACGTAGAGACCGACAAGGGGCATTGTGATGTGTCGGGCTTGGATGGCCTCGTGAAACAGGCGGCCAGTCTCATCGCGCAAGGACTCAAGAAAAGCCTCGGCACGGCCACGCCGATTCGACAGGCTGCGGCGAACAGAGGGGAAAAACGCGCTCTGACTGCGACAGCCGCCACTCAAGCCGCGCCAGCTCCCGCATCGGTCCCCGGCCCCGTCGCCCTCGACGCTTCGGCCTCCAAAGGGCCGGTCGAGTTGTCGTTCAAAGCTATGCTCAGGGATGAAAACCAGGACCATGTCATCGACGGCAGCGAATTGGTCACAGTCGATGTGGATGTTACCAACCTTGGCACTACGCCAGCACGCGGCGTGCAAGTCGCGCTGAAAGGGACTCCCGAGCTGGTCCGTATGCTGCCCAATCCGGTATCTGTCGGCGATCTGCAGCCAGGTGAGAGCAAGCGGGTCAAAATCACAGGGCATTTGCCTCCCGTGTCGGCGGTTGTCCAAGCCGAACTGATCCTGTCCTTGGAGGCACCGGGGTTGGTGGCCGGAACCGTGCGGCCCAAGAAATTCCTCGTTGCCCTACGCCCAGGCAAGCCGGAAATGATCGAAGTGTTGTCGGTTGACGTGGACCAGCCTCCCCCGAAAACGTTCGGAGGGGAGAAGAAAAAAGCCGTCGGCATCGCGGTGGGGATCGGGTCGTTCCGTAGCACGGACGTCCCAGGGGTGAAGTATGCGGCGCATGACGCTGAAGTGATGGCGCAATATTTCCGGGTCGCGAGCGGCGTGCCTGCCAAGCGGATGCGGCTCCTGGTCGACGATCAGGCGCTGAAAGACGATCTTGTCGAAGTCTTCGAAGAGTGGCTGCCCCAAGAAGCAGAAGTGGGGGGGACTGTGTTGATATTTTTCTCCGGCCGCGCCGTTGTTGATCCGAACAACGGCGCGGTCATGCTGATTCCGCATGAAGGGGCTCCCGGGCAGCCGTTGAGAAATTACTCCTTGAGGCGTCTGCATACGGCCTTGGCCAAATTACCGATTCAGCAAGCCGTCCTGCTGCTCGACGTCACCTTGATCGTCCCTCCTGGCCATGACGGGGCAAGCGGTGGAAGCCCTATGGTCGATCCGATCTGGGGCACCTCGGATATCACGGATGGGAAGGTCGTTCAAATGATCGGAGTCAGCAAGACCCAGCTCACCCATCAATATGAACAAGGCAAACACGGACTCTTTACCTATTTTTTGCTCAAAGGCCTTGGGGGGGCTGCAGATAAAGACAAGAACGGCATTGTGGTTGCCGGCGAGTTGTTTGAATATGCCCAACAACAGGTCACGAAAACGGCTCTGGCCGATTTCGGCCATGAGCAGGAACCGGCCTGCGTGCCTGCTCTCGTTCCCAGCTCGAAAGCCTGGTCCCTCCCCCTGTCTCGCATAAGGTGAATGGTCCTATTGGTCCGTTGACAGGCAGAGTCGTGCCTGAGTAAGATTCATGGCCTTTGTGGGGCGATCCCTCCATTTCCCATTAGCCGGCGTAGCTCAGTTGGTAGAGCAGCGGTTTCGTAAACCGCAGGTCGCTGGTTCGATCCCAGTCGCCGGCTCCAGCATTTTCCTCTCCTGCGGCGTGACTCCTGCCCGATCGCCAGACATTGTCGTATAACCATTGGAGTGCTCAAGGATAGCGAGCCATGAAATGTATGTCGACAAGATGTGTGTCGGCAGCCCTGCGCAGAGGGCTCGGGTGCCTCACCCTGCTGTCTCTGCTCGTTGGGGGCGAGAGCATGGCGCTCGCGGCCAAACAGGACGAGCCGGCTATTGTGGTCAAAGAAGAATCTGTCACCGAGGCAGCCAAGACGGTAATAGAAGATGCCGGGGCACTGCTTACCCTGCCGACAAGAATGGAAGGCCGGGACTGGCTCATGGTGGGAGGGGCCGCGGCGGTCGTTGGGGGGCTGATCGCCGTCGACAAGCCTATTCAGGACTGGGTGGACCGCAACAATAAGAACTCTCAAGGCAGGAAAATCGCGGACGGATTCAGCGCCGTAGGTGGCGCGCCAGGCATGGCTGGCGTCAATATCGGAGTCATCGGCCTCGGCATCGCCAACCAATCGCTCGGCGGAGGAAGTTGGATCAAGGAGGCCGGGCTGATCGGGCTTGAGGCCGAAGCCTTTGCCGTGGCGGCCACGGCGATCATCAAGGAAGTTTCCGGACGCTCCAGGCCCGAACAACGTCAGGGAGCGACAAACTTCAATCCGTTTTCAGGAGGCGGTTCATTCGGATCCGTCCATGCCGCCGCATCCTTCGCCGTGGCCTCGGTCTACGCCGATCGCTTCGATCCGGCCATCGGCTGGCTGGGGTATGGGTTTGCCGCAGCCGTCGCCGCGTCCCGCGTGTATACAGACAAGCATTTTACGTCGGACGTGGTGCTCGGGAGCTTGATCGGGTGGGGCATGGGCAAGTTCATCAGCCGACGTCATGGCGCCGATCCTACCGACTGGCACATTCGTCCCGTGGCATTGGAACGAGGAATGGGCACCGGCTTGATGATTGGGCGGGCCTTCTGACCCATGCCGGTTGCCTTGACACCGTTCCAGGGCCGACGCTATTCTCGCCCAGTTGTCGTGGGAATGATCTGATGCCATCGGCACGACCGCTGGGGAAACGCTTATCGTCTGCATCGGCTTCTCGCGCGGCATCGTCTCGAGGCCCCGCGCCACTGCTGCTACCGGTTTCGCTTGCGACGTCATTGCTTCGTCTCTATGACGTGCCAGACCCTCGCCGTCCGGGAAAACTGATCAGAGGGTACGACCGCCCCCATGCCTTGCGCACGGCTCGGATGTGCGCGGCCGTCGCCACGCGGCTCGGCCATCCCTGGCGCCGTGTCGTCCAGTATCAGATGGCCTGTTTGCTCCATGACCTTGGACGAGCCGGGCTGGATCGCAAACGGTTCGGCGCTGTCTGGTCTTGGGCGAAAAAACAGGGTATTCCCACGAGGCCGCGGGAATGGCGGGCGGTGCATCCCGATACTCGGTATGGACGGGAAACAGAGGCGTTCCTCGCCCGGTATGGCCAGGCTTTACGCCTGGCCGGGATTCCGCTCGATCCCTGGACCACCGAACAAGTCGAAATGCGGCTGGGCTATGCCCGCCGCCTTGCCAGGCGACTCAAGACCGTCCGTCCCGCGCTCGACGCGCTCGGGGTGCCCTGGGTGCCGTGGATGGCGCGAGTGATGCTCTACTATTACTATCCGGAAAAGCTCGATGGCGCGCCAGGATGGGTTCGCCAACTGGCCGAGGTGCTGGTCGCCTGCGAGCAGTTCGAAGCCTATAGCAATCGTCAGAGAGGGCGGGATTACTATACCCGTTCGCGCGAAACCCTGGCCGAGGCCTTCGCCTATCTGGACAAGCTTCGCAAGGAAGGGATCTTGTCCGGTCCCGTCGTACAGGCACTTCGTCAGTTGGCTGCCGAAGGGGTGTTTGACGCAATTTTAGCCGAGTCGCGCGGGGTTACCTTGACCCACCGGGAAAGGCGGATGTTGCGGGATTTAGCCAACGGAATGGGCAGGGGAGCGGTGTGATGGCGGTCAAAACACTCCCGTTCCGCGTCGCTATGGACGGCGATAGCCAAATCGAGAATATCACTCAGCAGGTCAAACAGGCCCTGGCGTCATCCGGCCTGACCGCCGGAATTGCCACGGTCTTTATCCGTCATACGACGGCCTCGGTGCTCATCATCGAAGATGAGCCGGGCATCAGGGCCGATACGAAAGCCCTGTGGGACCGGTTGATTCCTCCCGACCCGGCGTGGCAACACAATACGCGGAATGCCGGCGAAGACAACGGTCATAGCCACCTGCGTGGCCATCTGCAAGGCCCCTCGGTGACAATTCCCTTTACGGACGGCGGGTTGCTGCTGGGTACGTGGCAACAAATCGTGGTGATCGATTTCGACACCCGCTCACGCACCCGTGACGTCGTCGTTCAACTTCTCGGTGAGTAGGCTGCTCCCACAGGTTGCACAGGTTCGGTCCGTGCTCATCGGTGCGCTGGGTCTCTTGGCCGGGCTGGGGGCCCAATTGGCCATGACGCACGTCTGGGCTCAGGATATCCTCCCTCGTCCGGTTGCCCCGCCACCCGAACTGTCGCAGGAAGAACGCAGTACGATCTCCGTCTTCGAAAAAGCCTCGCGTTCCGTGGTGTTCATCACCAATACGACCATCCGCCGCGACTTCTTTTCGCTCAATTTGTTCGAGGTGCCGCAAGGATCGGGATCGGGTTTCGTCTGGGACAAGGCCGGGCATATCGTCACGAATTTCCACGTTGTCTACGGGGCCGATCAGATCAATGTCATTATGGGCGATCGATCCGATCACAAGGCCAAGGTCGTGGGGGTCGATCCGGATCATGACCTGGCCGTCCTGCAGATTAAAATGGCCCCCGATGCGCTGCTGCCGATTCTCGTCGGCAGCTCGCACGATCTCCGTGTCGGGCAAAAAGTGCTGGCCATCGGCAACCCCTTCGGCCTGGATCATACGTTGACGACCGGCATCGTGAGCGCGTTGGGCCGGACGATCAAATCCATGACCGATCGGACCATCGACGGCGTGATTCAGACCGATGCGGCGATCAATCCCGGCAATTCCGGCGGCCCCTTGCTCGATGCGGCCGGCCGGCTGATCGGCATCAACACGCAGATCGTCAGCCCCAGCGGGGCCTATGCCGGGATCGGGTTCGCCGTGCCGGTCGATACCGTCAATCGGATCGTGCCGGAGCTGATTCAACACGGCAAACTGATCAAGCCGGGCCTCGGCGTGACCCTCGTTCCCGACGAGATCGTCAGAGGATGGGGCATCGCCGGCTTGGTCATCGGCAAGGTCTATCGTGGCGGGGCCGCCGATCGCGCCGGGTTGAAGGGGCTGAGGGAAACGCTTGGCGGGCGGATCGAGTTGGGCGATGTCATTACGGGGGTCGAGGGGAAACGTGTCACACGCCTCGACGAATGGCTCGCGGTTCTCGACCGACACAAGGTCGGGGATCGGGTCACACTCGAGATCCTGAGGGACAACCGCCACGCTCAGGTGCCGGTGACGCTGCAGGCCGTCGAGTAGCCGATGCCGGAGGCTCCCGCTGTCTCCCCTCTTGCGACGAAATCCACCAGTCGGTTTTCCGCCCAATGGCGATCTTCGCCGGCCCGCGAAGCCTGAAAGAATCCGCAATGGCCGCCGTGGGCAGGGGCCAGCAGGCGGATATGCGCGTTCGTTTGAAGGGCCGGCACGTTGAAAATCCTGAATGGAATAAAAGGATCGTCTTGTGCCGTCATGATCAGGGTAGGGACTCTGATGTTCGCCAGCACATGCCTGGCGCCGACCCGTTCGTAGTAATCTGCAGCGTCACGAAAGCCTCCGAAGGGGGCCGTAAACCGGTCGTCGAACTGGCGGAGGGAGTGCACCCGTTTCAGCAAGGCTAGATCGAAGTGCCCAGGAAAGAACACGGCCTTGCGTCGCACCCTGGCTTTCAATCCCGTCAAGAAATGCGCCTGATAAAACCAATTGCCCGGCAGCTCCAAGGCCTCGACGCACGCGGCGGGATCGATGTTCGGACTGACCGCGATCACGCCGCGGAGGGCGGGCTGGGCTGAGCCCAGCTCTCCGGCCATCTTCAGGACGAGGTTCCCGCCCATCGAATAGCCGGAGGCCCAAATATCCGCGAGACCATCCTTCTCGGCCAATTCAGCCACGATCGCGGCAAAATCTCCGCTCATTCCCGAATGATAGAGGGTCGGCGTCAAATGTTCCGAGCCTCCGCAATTGCGTTGATTCACGCGAATGACGTTGAGCCCGCGCCGCCAGGCCTTTCCCGCAATGCCGAGCATGTAATGGGACTCACTGGACCCTTCGAAGCCGTGCACGAGCAGGAGAGTCCGATGCCTCGAAGGGTCGGATTGCCAATGGCAATGGCCGAGGATGCGAGAGTCCGGTTCGACGGTAAAGAGACGACGTTCGGTGGGAATGGTTCGGAGCAGATACCCGCGTGGTTGAAAACGAGGCAAGACCGTCATGAGATGGGGGTGGCAACACAGAGGATGGGGCCGAAAGTCGGTGGGTGGGCTCATGGTCGGAACACGAGAAAACAAGGGCTGCCTCTCGAACGAGAAGCAGCCCTTCCGTACGTGGCTCCGCAGTATGTATCCGACTCGTACACTGCAATTCAGCGTTTTGCGAGAGCAACAGCCCACTAGAAACAGAAAGGGGGGAGTCTTGCGACACCCCCCTGTTCCCCCCGAATAAGGCCCGCCCGCGTACACGCCGGCGAACTAATCTTAGTGATGTGTCCGCCAGTAGGTGACGCTGGCTCCGATTGCTCCGATTAGCGCCACAGCCAGCAGCATCCAATCAAACTGCGTCATTAGCTCCCTCCAGCCAGTAGGCCCACAGGAACAGGAGAACAGTTCCAGCAGCTCCTAGAAGGATTGTAATCCAAGATCCCTGGCTTGTCACCCATGGGCTGACTACCGTTAGAAGCGCCACTCCCTTGGAAAGATCATAGAGATATTTGGCTGTGCTATCTCGCTGCCTTGGTCTCATCAATAAGTAACACCTCTTAGATTTGCACAAGCCTATTTGGTTTGCGGGGCAGTACCACGTTGCTGGTCCCCGTCCGTCGGTTTTGTTTGTAATGCTTTTATCAAGACAACCTGCGATTTTACTCCCTCAACAAGTGAAGAAAGGGTGATTGGCTGCTGCGAGGGAGAACTATTAGCCTTGAACAAGGCGCCAATTGATAACTTAGACAAGTACGGTTCAGCGTAGGAAATCTTAATAGCGAAATTAATGTTTTGCGGCATCGTCCCAGTCAGTTCGAAGATTCGTATAACATCAAGCGATGACACCGCAATACCGATAACTTCCCCGTGATCGTTTAGCAGCGGACTTCCGCTATTCCCGGGCTGAATAGGTGCAGATATCGTGAAGAAACGCTGATCTCCGTTGACTCCGGTCAAGGAACTAATAGTCCCCTCTGTTAGGACCGCTTGTTCCCCCAGGATAGCCGAAAGGGGAAAGCCAAGCGTCCAGACGTGATCGCCTTGCTTTACACCGCCAACATTACCTATGCGCAATCCGCTTATTGACTGAGGACCTTCCAGCACCATGCCCATTTTTCTAGTGGGTTTTTGATCAAGTTCTAATACTGCAATATCATTCTCTTCATCAGCTTGAATAATGGAGGCAATATACCTTTCACCCTCTTGATAAACAGCACACTTGTCCATGCCATGGACGACGTGTTCGTTCGTGATTACGTGTCCTGCGTCGATAAAAAACCCGCTCCCAGTTGCTTCTCTTCTCTTAGTCTTTGTTGGGGCTGCCAGATTTGGCTTCGTTTCCTGAGCCTTGGCCGATGGAGGCGCTGCCAGAGCCTCTGTAGGTCCCATCACGAAATCAATAAAACTGGCTTTCGAATCCATGAGAGGTGGGCTGCAACCGTATATCCAGTTATCACACCCCCCATTGAAGTCGAACGAAAACCGCCCAGCCCCTTGCGGCACTTTAGTGATCATATAGGCAGGATATACACTATGAGGCAGGGGGCCTTTTGTAGAAATTAGGTTTTCGGTAACCTGGTCAAATTTATACTCGGAATGATCTTTAACCCATTTAAGCGCTCGGCCCCATTTTACTTCGCAGTCCTCTTGGCCATCACAGTATACCGGCCTATTCGCTCGTGCCTGGCGCGCTGCATCGCGCTCTTTGATGGCTTTCTGCTGTTGTGGCGATAGGCATCCAGTAATTGATAGAGCCATAAAAGCAATTAAGGCATAAAACCAAACAACGATACGGCGCTGAAACTTGCCTGATATATTTTGGCAGCAAGGGCTGAGCTCGGCATGCATAGCCATAGACGTCTCCAGCAAAGTTAACACCAGGTCGTATTATTGTACTTAGTCATTGCCTTAGGGATCTGCCAAGTTGACGAAGATCTTCTTTCGGAAGCACTTCTCTTGACCGTAGCCTCAGCTCATCTTCAAGTTTGTCTAAGAGATGGAACGTTAAATCTATATCTTCAGGGTGCTTCATACTTTTAGATCCACCGCCTGCGGTCGGATTCTTCCCAATAGGATACTTCCCGGTCGTGATAAAATCTGTCAGTTTGCCTACAAGGTATTTATTAGGCGAGAACGAAAGCTTGGCCATTGCAATGAATTTGGACAAGTCATGATGCTGAAAAGCTTTATCTAAGCTGTTTTTCGGTCCAGGGGCAGGATCATATCCGTCCGCAATAATAATTGCCTTCACTAGGTTCTCTACGGCTAGGCCATAGAGCATCATCATCACTCGCCATACAGTGTGTCCATCCCACTTAAACTCCTTTCGGGCTCCTAGGTTTGTCTCGAATGAGCATAAAAGCAAATTGCCGGAATAAATCAATTCTCGTGCTGAGCACTGCCATGCTAGGGGCATTTTCTTAAGTTTCTGAAAAGTCATATTCAGCTATTGGAGTTACCGAAATGATCTAATCGACATCCTGGTCAGATATGACAGGCTTGGGATTGCCGTAGCGCAATTCCCACTCGTCAAGCCGGAGCGAGGGACACCATTCACATCCTTCACGCACTAGAGTGGCTTCCGCCTGAGCTCGCAGAGAAGCAGGGTGGCCAATATCGAAATCGGCGTAGATATATGTCGCTAGACGGCAAGGAAAGTAGGTGCTTTCTACAAAACTAGTACGAATTGGAATCGTACCGGAACGTCCGACACGCACATGCGGTAGACGTTGAATAAGGTTCACCTTAGACCAGCAATGTGCGCGCAGGTCTGTTACGGCCAAACTTTCACGATAGCATCGTAATACACGCCACGCACGCTTACTCAGGCGACCATTAAGGTACCAGCCACAACCTCGAACGCCCTTCATGAGGTCTGTGAGACGAAGCATCGTGTCCACGACATCAGGAGAGGAAGGCAAAGCGAAACTGGACTCATACCACGTCGTCTTGCCTTGTTGTACAGTAGTGAGCCTGCCACGCTGTGCTAGCGTGAGCGCTTCATGATAGGCAGGAGAACGGGAGGGACGAAACCGAAAAATTAGAGTGATAGCGCTCATTGGCGTTCTTGCCTCGATTCGCGAAATAGAGTGCCCCCTCTGTTTTCATTAGTAACGGACATCATGACATTGGAATTAGACTTTACGAAGGATACTCCAACCCGTCAGAAATATCGACTTAGAGGAGTGTACGTGCCACTTTGACCATTAGTAACAAGTGAAGCGGGGGCTGCGCCCCCGAACCCCCTGCGGGCCGGTCCGGCCTTCCGGCCTGGAGCCGGCCCTGCGGGCGTACAGGGTTACGCCCCCTCCTACCTGCTCATAAACAGCGTTCATTTAGCCCCCTCTCTTCATCCCTGACCAGCCGGAGCACCTCAAACAGAGCCATGCATCGCAGGCAATCCCAGACCTGAGGTAACAATGCCGCCCCCAGGCTGTTTCGGCCTGACAGAATTCGCATAGCCGTTGCTTACTGTGATCTCGACAGAGCCAACCCCTCCGGGCTCGATCATAGACCGTACCATCGGCACCGCACGGCACCAGTCCATAAAGGCTTTGCCACGGAAAGACGCAGCGATTCACGGCGTATCTTCGGCTTCCCCAATTGGGAGGAAGACGAGACCTATTCCGAGGATGAACTGGACGACCTTGTCAGCGATGAGGACCGGGTGTCCGGCCAGCAGGTTTTCCCAGGTGCGAATCAAAATAATGAAGGGGAGGGGAGTCTGGCCCTTAAGCGTCCGATATGCATTTCTTTGACGCCAGGAGGTTTTCAGCGTATTCCATACTGCCCCTATCGGGAAGCCGAGGGAGCGTTTCCAGGACCAGCACATATTGACGTATCCGCATTGGTCCTGGACGTACTGCGTGATCACGTATCGGCCTAAACGGTTCCTCGATTTACGCCCTGGTTTATAGGCTCCTACCCAGACGTAGGACGCGCCGTGGATCTCCTGCCATTGATCGGAGAGCCAGCCCTGATCAATCCAGAACCGGCGGGCTCGCTCGCCTGGACGAGGCTTCCAGGCCCAGAAAATGTGCAGGACGCCGTTTCCCTCTGCCGTCCGGACCTGATAATGCTCCAAGCCTACATATCCCAGTAACCGCTCAATCCGTTGCCGAAGTAGCTTGTGCCGATAGCTCAGCTTGCTGGCATCACCACCCGGCGCGGTTGAGAGCATGATCCACAGGACCTGGAAGCCGTGGCATTCCCAGAACCAGAGCAGCGACCGAATCCGCTGATATCCCCGTTTTTGCTTGCGACTCCATTCCTGGGACGGTTGCTTACTCATTCGCACTCTCCTCGGCTGAATGGGCGGTGGCGAGCCGGATGGCTCCTTGAAGGAGAAGCGCCGTGAGCCGTGCCCGCCTCTCCTGGGCCTCTTGTGCGTTCAATGGAACCCGGCAAGCCTCGACAGAACGTGCCGAGCCCGTGTGTTGCCAGTTAGGCGACACTCTAGGCAAAAAAAGAGAATCGTTATTTGTCGGGGGTTTGGTTGTCGCCATAGCTAAAAATGTCCTCAATCCGAGCGCCAAAATACCTGGCGGCTCGAAACATAAAGTCGGCGCTGGGTTGTGCCTTCCCGTTCTCTAGCTTCACGATATAGGACCGGCTTACGCCCAGCTGGCGTGACAAATGGGCCTTGCTAATGCCGCGAGGACTGCGCTTGGCCCGCCATGTTGCGAGAGAATTGAAGATCATTGCGTTCCCTTGTCGTGGCATGTTGCCAATCCGGCATCACATAGTCAAGGGCTCCGGCTGAAATATGTTGACTATCTGGCATCACTGCTGGTAAAGGGAAGGCGTGGCGACTTCAAGCGACGCCGGGAAATTCGAGGTTCCCAAGGAGTTTCGGGATCTCATCACCGAGGCCTTTGAGCGGCAGGATATGTCGTTACGGCAAACGGCCGCGGCCGCCGGCATCTCACCCGCCTTCCTGTCACGCATCCTCGCGGGGGAGCGTGGCCTTCCTGACGACGAAACGTTATTGCGTCTTGGCCGGGCTTTGGATATAAAGCCTCCCGAACAGGTCCTGATCGCCGCAGGCCGGCTTCCTGTGGGAATGAAGGATTTAGCGGCGCTCTATTTACGGGCCTCTGGACCCTTGAACCGACAGGAGAGCCGGGAAGTCGCCCGGGCAATCCAGGCGATTGTATTGAAGCGTCAACGAGGGAAGGGACGGTCGTGATGGTCAAGCACTGCCTGCTGAGGGTCATCAGGCTGTTGCGTCGTCCGTGGCGGGCCGTGGTGGAAGCGAAACGGCTCGTCCAGGCTTACGGCATTCAGTCTCTGGAAGGGATTGAAGGAGTAGCCGAGCAGTTAGGCTTTCCAGTCGAATACGTTGATTTGCCGGCGAAAGTGAGCGGGTTTGCCTCTGCGCTCGACGACTGCACTGTGATTGCGGTGAACCGGCAGCGCTCTCTTTTGCATCAGCGATATACCATTGCCCATGAACTTGGCCATTGCTTATTGCATGGGCAAGACGGTGTCGGCCTCTCTCCCAGGCATGCTGATTTGGAGGCCGATTGTTTTGCGTTTGTGTGTCTGACGCTCAGCCTGCCAAGTGAAAAGGCCCTACCCCCCTTTGTGCTTCACAATCTCGATATTGGCTGGCGCATCCTTCCCATTCTGTTCTATGCCGAATCAGCGCAGCGCCTCAATCGGCTGGCCGATTGGCTCAGCTGGTGGTTCCTCACTGATCCAGAAGGAGCTTAGGTTATGGCGACCACGCCCACCACCTGCGCGCTATACACCCGCGTCTCTACGAGAAACCAGGCCGATACCGAGTATAGCTCCCTTGAGACGCAACGCGAAAAGCTGGAAGCCTACTGCAAAAGCCAGGACCAATATGTCATTTATCGGGTTTATGAGGACGCCGGCTATTCGGCTGACTCGCTGGACCGACCCGCCTTAAAGGAACTCCTTCAGGACCTCCGCTCTGGCCGGGTGAATTGTGTCCTGGCCTACAAGATTGACCGGTTGACCCGCTCCGTGAAGGACTTCCACGTTCTCATGGATCTGTTTGATCAACATGGAGCTAAGTTTGTTTCCATCACCCAAAGCCTCGACACTCATCACCCCATGGGCCGGTTGTTGCGGAATATCCTCCTCGACTTCGCTCAATTTGAACGGGAAATGACCGCCGATCGAACCCGCGACAAGATGCATCAGCGGGCCACAAAAGGCATGTGGAATGGCGGAGGGGTGCCCTTTGGTTACAAGAATGAGAATAAGCGCTTGATCAAACACCCCGAGGAGGCGGCCTCTGTCCAATTCATGTTTGAATGGTTTGCGAAGGACCCCTCGTTAGCCCGACTCCGGGCCGAGCTCCACAAACGCCACCTCTTTACCAGGGCGGGCAACCCCTGGGGCAAAATGACCCTCGATTACATCCTCAGAAACCCCACCTATATCGGCAAGATTCAATTCAACGATCAAGTCTATCCAGGGGAGCATGAGCCGCTGATCGAGGAAGCGCTGTTTTATCGGGTCCAAGGCCTCAACCGCGAGAACACGCGCGTAGTCACCAAAATGAAGCGGCCCTTTCTGCTCAAAGGGCTCATCAAATGTTCCGTCTGCGGGTCAGTCATGACACCGCATTACACGCAGAAGCGGCGGAAAGACGGGTCTCCCCACTACATTTCGTATTATCGCTGTACCAAGACCATGCACCACTCCAATGCGGTCTGTTCAATGGGTCAGCTCAATGCTGATCAGGCCGAACGTCTGGTGATCCAGTTCCTCGCGGATCTGAACCAGCGTGAGGATTGGGTCAAGGCGACGGTGGACGACTTGAACCGCGACCAGAAAGAGAAAGTCCGTCCCTTGGAACAAGAGGCAATCCGGTTGAGGGCCAAGCTGGACCAGCTAGAGCGTCAAATTGACCGGCTGGTCAGAGGGGTCAGCCTGGGAACGGTGTCAGTGGAACGGCTGGAAAGCGAGATGCGCGGCCAAGAAAAGGAGAAGGTAGCCCTGGAAGCCCAATATGAGGCCGTTCAGCGACAGATCAAGGACCAGCTGGCCAGGGATTACGACGCGGAGATTGTCTTACGGAATCTGAAGGACTTTAGGAGGGTGTTTGACGCCCTTGCGCCCCAGGAGCAAGCAGAAGTCCTCCGATGCCTTATCCGGGATATTGAAGCCTACCCCGACAAGCTAACCCTGAACATCTTCGAACTTACTGAACTCACCCCTGGTTCGCAAAAGCGTACAGTTTGGCTCCCCGGGCAGGACTCGAACCTGCGACCAATCGGTTAACAGCCGATCGCTCTACCAACTGAGCTACCGGGGAATCAAAGCCTTTGCGTAGCCGCGGGCGCCATTGTAGCAAAACCCGACGGTCGGTTTCGAGAGGGGTCACACGTCGAAATCTTCGGATTCGTCCTCATCGGCCGCCGCGTCGGAATTGCCCTCGGCCAGGGCGGCGAAATGTTTCCCCCAGCTGAGGTAAATGTTGCCGCTGTCCCGCATGGCGTCGGCGCCCTTCATGAGCTTGGCGGCCAATTCGGGGTCTTTGCCGGAGATCTGGATTTCGGCCGCGCGGCGTTCGATGGCCTTGGGGAATTCGTGCAAGAGCCCGGCGATTTCTCCCAGCAACTCGCGAACGACGTTATCTTCGTTCATGCCGGTCCTCCACTACGATCCGCTGTGTCACGCAGAAAAAGAAAACCCCATAGCGCCGGCGCCATGGGGTTCTCCGTCGAAGTCTGAGCGAGGTCAGCCTTGGTAGGCCTGCCCCAGGGCTGCAGACTCTCCTTTTTTGGACATCAGTTCACCACTGGCGCTGACGGCCTGCATCTCGATCGCCTGATGCTTGGCGGCGTTGCAGACGACCACGCACAACTCGCAGCCCTTGCAGCGGTTGATATTCACCTCGGCAATCATTTTCGTGACGTTAAGGTCGAGGCAATTGGCCTCCGGGCAATACATGATGCACAGGCGGCAGCCTTTCTTGGCCACGCACTTTTCCTCGATGACTTGCGCAACGTTATACATACGATTCTCGTCCTTCCGGCAGTTAGGCTGCGGCGGGAATGCCCACCATGAGCTCGACCTTATTCTTTTCCGCCCATTCGGCCCCGAGCTCGTACGCTCGGCGGACCGTGGCCAGGTTTTTCTGGAGCAACATTTCCTTCTTGGCAAATTTCTTCTTGATGGCTTCGTCCAGTGAGGCGGTGCCGCCCGAGGCGACGAACTTCTTGCCGAATCGCTCTTGGAGGGCGCCGTCGAGGGCTTCCATCGTCACGCACTTGGTGATGCCCGCTACCGAGCCGATCATCGTCATGTTGGTCGAGAGTTCGGTCCCGGCGATCTCCAGCGCGATTTGGGTGCCCTTGATATAAAAGAGTGCGACGTTCAAGTCCTTTAACCGCTGGATGTCTTCGTCGCTCAACAAGGGGACGTCGGAGTTGATGATGACAACGCCGTTTTCCTTGATCCCCGAGTAGAAGGGCATGGTGTAGCTCTTACCCATCGTAATGACCTGAGGGTGGAACACTTCGATGACGTCCGGGAAGACCAACTCCCCGCGGTCGTAGATCCGCTCCACGCCGATCCGGCAGTAACTTTCCGCCGGGGCCATGCGCTTTTCGGCGCCGAAGAACGGATTGGAGATCGAAAACTTCCCGTCCCGATTGGCGGCCATCGCCATCACGTGCGCGGCCGTCACGGCGCCCTGGCCGCCCAAGCCCGACATCCGGATATTCAAGCGCTTCTTGATCATGATCGAGGGTCTCCTCTCGGCGATACGGTGCTAGGCCTGTTGGCCGGCTAGTTGCCCCTTGGCCGCCGCCTTCTTTTCCTTGTCCTTCGCGGCCAGATCGGCCAGGAGCTGCTTGGCTTGATCGGAGACGAATTCCTTGTAGGCAAACCGCTCGGTCGGCTTCTCCGAGTCGCGCATTTCCTGAAGCCCTTCCATGCTGTTCTTGCCGATCTCCAGAATGCACGGGGTGTAGAGCTGGAGGTAGGTCGGGCCGATCTCGCGGGCAACATGGACGGCGTTCCGGATCACCTTTTCGACCAGCGATGGCTTGCTCACCGTGCATTGCACCACATAGTGGCAGCCTGACTCGCGGGCGATCTCCGGCAGCCGCACCTTTTCGAAGGTTTTGCCGACCGGGGCCATTTTCGCCACGAAGCCCTTTTGCATGAGGCCGCTCTCTTGGCCGCCGGTGTTGGCGTAGAGCTCGTTGTCGAAGCAAATCGTCGTGAACTTCTCTTGGCGGAACCAGGCCTGGAGCGTCATGTCCAGGCCGATGTCCACGGTGGCCCCGTCGCCGGCTAACACGACCACGTCCTTCACCTTGCCGGGGAAGCGGACGGTCAGTGCTCGCTTGAGCCCGGAAGCGATGGCGTTTTGGTTGCCGAACAGCGAGTGGATGTTGTGGACCGCCACGTGGGGGAACACCAAGCTGGTGCATCCGGTCGATCCCACCATGACCGTGTCCTCGGGATTCGGCAGAGAGGCGAGGATGTACCGGAACGCCATGGATTCCGGACAGCCGGCGCAGAGCGAATGCTCCTCGATCAATTCCTTGGCGGCCCCGATGTCCTTCCAGCCGCGGTCCTCCTTGCCATAGGTTGCCCGTTGCACCAAGTCTTGGTACTCGGGCGGCATGATGTCGAAGAGTTCCGGCGCGATTTGTATCCGCTCTTTGCTCATAAGTGAGAGCCTCCTCTATGCCGCTCTACGTGAGTGGTGTGTGTGTGCATTCGTGCCTCGCTCAACTTCCGCGGCCGGCCAACGACATGGTCCGCATGCCGAGCGCCGTCTTGATCTCCGAGACGATGATCTCCGGTGGCATCGTCATTCCGCCGCACACGTGGGGGCCGGCATGGACCCGATCGCTGTTGGGGATCGTCGCGCGAATTTCCTTGGCCAGCCAGCCGGTCACGTTGAACTCCGGGACGAAGATGTGCTTCGCGTGTTTGGTGGCTTCGCGGATTTCCTCGCCGGGCCAGGGCCGTAGCGTCTTGACCTTGACCAGCCCGCACCGGACGCCTTCGTCTTCCAGAATGCGGATGGCCTCCCGTCCCTGCGACACGGCCGTGCCGGACGAGACGATGAGAATATCCGCGTCCGTATTTTCCGCGTCGATCAGGCCGTTCAGCCAGTGGACGGAGTGCTTGCGTGAACGCTCGACCGCCGCCCAGACTTCCTGCTGCCAACTGGCGTGAGTCGCGTAACTGATGTAGTTGCTCTTCATGACGAAGGGGTCACGCATCATCCGGACCGGCGGGCATTCCATATCCATGCAGGGTACCGGCGAGCGATAGGGATCGTAGGGCGGCAGGCACATGTCCACCGGGGTCAGATTCACCACATCCTTGGTGTGCGTGACGAAGAACCCGTCGCAGCAGAGCGCCAACGGCAGGTGCACATCCGGCTCCTCGGATACCATGTAGCCCTTGAGGATCCAATCGAAGAAGTCCTGCGCCGTCTCCGCGTGCCACACCAGCATGCCGGTGTTGAGCAGGTAGGAGATTTCCAGGGTGTCCGGCTGGATCGACAGTGGCGAGTTGATGCCGCGGCAAGTCACGATCATCTGGATCGGCAGCCGCGCGCCCGCCCACATGGGGAAGTTTTCCATGGCCCGCATCGTGCCCGGGCCGGCCGTCGTGGTGAATACCCGCGCGCCGCCGAAGGCCGCGCCGGCACACTGGCTCATGACCGCGAACTCGCTTTCACCGCGGAAATAATCGCCGACGTAGCCTTCGGCGAACAATTCCCCGATCAACGCGGCTGCCTCGCTCTGCGGCGTGATCGGGTAGGCGATCATCACGTCGCAACTGGCCCGCCGGATGGCTTCCTTGATGACCTCGCTCCCCGTGAAGAACGATGGGGTGCGCGGCGCCTCATGCATCAACTTCCACGGATCGGTATAGGTTTGGCCCTTCTTGTTCTGGGTGCCGATGAACGATTTATTGTCCGCCATGTCCCGGCCTCCTTCGTGTGTCCGCGGTCGATTAGCTGACGGCCTTGCGTGCTGCGCTGGGATCGAACTTGACGCTGCCTTTGAGCCGCTTGACCCATTCGGCCAAGTGCATGATTTTGTCGTACGTGGCGTCCCGGAACGACAGCATGGCGTCCTCGTGCCCGGCCTGGGCGCACATGGCGATCGTGTAGCAGGACGTTCCGCCGCGGATGATCTTGAGCGACAGATTGGCCTGGTGACAGTGGACGCCGACGAACATGCAGGTGTCGATTTTATTGTGCCAGATGGTCAGGTTCGGGTGATTGGGATTGATCTCGATTTCGGGGTTGATCTTGGGGTATTTGGGCCGGTAGTCCGGCATGGGAATCAGCATGGGCTTCTGCTGCGGCGTGACACATTCCTTGATGGTCTCGAACAGGTGCCGGATGGCCTTGGCCTTTTTGGCGGCTTTTTCGTTCCACGCCCACAGCACCAACGGGCCTGGGAAGATCGTCGGCACTTTGGCCATGAGGAATTGCCGCGCCGCCTCCTCAAACGCCTTTTCCTCCTGGACGATGATGCCGTTGATATGGCCCTCGCCCGGATTGGGCAGCCGAATACCCATGGACGCGGCCGCAGGGGGGAGGAAATGCTCGGGGCCAGGCAACACTCTGTAAGGTTCATGCTGATTCATGCAACCGAACTCCTTCTCCGAAACTTATTCCTGACGCGAGCCTTTCCGAATGGACCGGCTGATCAGAAGGGGATGTGCACGACACAAAACCGCGCTAAGAGTAAATAATTTCAGACACTTTCCGCAAGCAAACAGAAGGCCCACCTATTCCACGATTAAGGGCTAGACAGCGTCGGACCGCTAGGTCTTTTGGACCGCTTGTTGCGACGCTCGAAGTCGGCCGAGTATAGCGACTCGGCTTTTCCCTTGTCAACGAGCAGGAACGACGGAAAATCCCTTGAGAACTGAAGAGGTTATCGCGGAAATTATTCGATCGATTGACAGGCGTCCGCTACCCCCAGCGCGCAGGCGCGTTCAAAGTCGTCTTTGGCCAGCCGGCCTTGCAACAGATGCCGGTAAATTTGAGCGCGCAACATCAGGGCCGATGTGTGGGCCGGATCGACGCGGATGACCTTGGACAGATCGTCTATCGCTCGATCGGTCTCCCCCAATTCGTGGTGGGCCTGGGCGCGGATGAACAGCGCTTCTTTTTCGCGTTCTAGCCACGAGGGATGGGCGTCCTTGCGGATGGCCTTGTCCAAGATGGCGACGACCTGGTGCCATTGGCCTGAAGAGGCCGCCTTGCGAGCCTTGGTCGTATACAGCGTGATGAGCCGTTCGCGGGCCAAATCGAAAGTCGGATCGAGTTCCAGCACGCGTTCGTAATCGGTCGCTGCGTCATCCGGGCGTTTTTGCCATGTCCGTGCATCGCCGCGCCCCAGCCAGGCCCAGGGGCTGGTCGGGGACTGCGTCACCGCCCGGTCGAAGTCGGCCAACGCATGGTCGACATACCCGGCGATCTCGGACGGATCGCCCTTGCGGGAAAAGGCGACGGACGCTACGCGGAGATAGGTTTGGCCGCGAATGATGAGGGCCGGCACATACCCCCCGTCGCTCTGCAAGGCTTGGCTCGCGAGATCGATTTTCTCCGGCAGACTGGGGCTCTTCATGGCACGCTGGGCCAGCTGCTCCGCCTTGCGGCGGTCCGGCTTGGCTTCGCCCGGCTCCGAAGATGCGGGCTTGGCCGCCAGCGGCTGTTTGCGCAAGACGTCCAATTGATTTTTAAGCGCCGCATTCTCGGCCTGGAGCCGGCGGTAGTGGTCGGCCAGTTGCTCGTCGGCCTTGATGCGCTTGACGGCATCGGCCAACATGTCGATCTGCACGGTGGCCCGAATCTTCACGTAGAACGTCAATCGGTCGCCATCGAGCATCCGGCGCTGTTCGAGAATGTCGGTCTGGGTGATGGCAGCGGAAATCGTTCGGATGTCTTTCTGGGCTGCCAGGGCGATCGTGCCTTCACGGTAGGTCATAACCTCCTGAGACGACGCTTCAAGATAGACCCCGGCCTCCTCGATCGCCTTGCGCTTCGCTTTTGCCAAAGCCATCTCCGCCGCTCCGGCCAAAGTGTCGCCGTCACCCATAATGTAGGTGGCGTCGGCTACGACGATTTTGGGCGGATCGGCCCATGCCACTCCGGCGGAGAAGAGGGTGCCAGCCAGGCCGAGGAGGAGCCAGCGCATGAATTCAACTATAGCGTACGGCAGAGCCGGATGCGAGGGGCGCGAACATAGTCGGCGCGTGGATGGGGGCGTTACGCGGGTTTCGGAAAGACTTGCAGAAAGGGGTGGACTTCGTATCGGGCGAAGATGCCCTCGGTGACGTAGGGGTCTTCTCGGATGAACCGTTCCGCGTCTTCTTGCGAATCCGCCGTGATGACGATCAAGCTCCCGGCCTGGTCCGTCAGGGGGCCGGCCAACACAACGCGGCCTTGGGCGTCGAGCTGTTCCATCCTGGCCAGGTGAGCCGGGCGGTGGAGCTTGCGTTTGGCGGCGCCGTCGGGGCCGTCGAATCCGAGAATGACGAACATCATGCGAAGCCTGGCGGGGAGTTACCCGAGCGGCTGCCGGTCGGCGTAGCCGCGATTGAGTTCATGCCACCAATGGATTTCGTCCTCGCCCAGTTTCCAGCAGAGATAGACGATCCGGCCTTCGTGCAGATGAGGAAAGTCGCAGAGCCCCAGGTCCAAATCTTTGACGTGCACCCCCATTTCGTGCACGGCTTGCAGATGTTCGCTGATGCGCTCGAGCGCCGCGATGTAATGGGAGCCGGCATAACTCCCGCCGTCTTCGTGCGCATGGGCGCTGGCTTTTTGGATCTCGCTCTTGACCCGGAGCAGGATGTCGCGCGCCTCTTTGACCGCCGTCAAATGAGCCCGGAGCTGGGGGATGAGACTGTTGGCTTCAGCTAAGCTAAACAGGTGTTCCTCTTGAGGATTCTCTCCGTGCATGCCCATGCGCCTGTTTAACACAAACCTGAGAAAGTCCGCAATCGCGCGCTACGCGGTCCGGCGCCGTATCGAGGCCCCTTCAGAACCGCCCGCGCAAAAAGTCTAGGTATCGGGAAAAACAAAAGAAACTTGTTGACAGAACCAGGAGTCTCCGATTAGGATGCACCCACGTCAGCTTCCAAGAGCAAAGCAAAAATCGTAGCTTCTGCCTCTGTCACGCTTCCAGAAACTGATTCTCGAATTATCGTGCACATGCGGCGCGGGGTTTTCTCGATAGGGGCAGCGCGTCGCGTCCGGGAAAAGCCGCTTGAAGGAAGGCGGGTACGTTTTGCGATGGACGAGTAAAAAGACCCAACGGCTCACCCCAATTCACGCGCTATCCTGCCGGTGACACGTCACGGACAATCGCCAATTCCCAACCCCTAGCAGTCACGCATGATCGTACGGCAGCGTCGTAAAGAAAACACGCCTCATGTGCCAGTCGACCCACCTCAACCATCATCCGGTGTCAGCCACATGTTAAAGGAAATGACCATGCATCTAACCGAGTTGAAACAGAAACCCATCGCCGACCTCAACGATTTGGCCCGAGATCTGAAGATCGAAGGCGCCGCCAATCTGCGCAAGCAGGAGTTGATCTTCGCGATTCTCCAGGCGCAGACCGAGAAAAACGGCGTGATTTTCGGCGAAGGCGTGCTGGAGACGTTGCCGGACGGCTTCGGGTTCCTGCGGGCGCCGGATTCCAACTATCTGCCTGGTCCCGACGACATCTACGTGTCGCCGTCCCAGATTCGGCGCTTCAATCTCCGGACCGGCGACATCGTATCCGGGCAGATTCGGCCGCCCAAGGACAGCGAACGGTACTTCGCGCTGCTCAAAGTCGAAAAGATCAACACGGAGGAGCCGGACGTCGCCCGCGACAAGATTCTGTTCGACAACCTGACCCCGCTGTACCCCGAAGAGCGCATCAACCTCGAGTTCGACATGGAGGAGTATTGCACCAGGACCATGGACCTGGTGACGCCGATCGGCAAGGGGCAACGCGGGTTGATCGTGGCGGCGCCGCGTACCGGTAAGACGATGCTGCTCCAGGCCATCGCGCGGGCGATCCTCAAGAACCATCCGGAAGTCGTGCTGATCGTGTTGCTCATCGACGAGCGTCCGGAGGAAGTCACCGACTGGCAGCGGCAGGTCAAGGCCGCCGAGGTCATCAGTTCCACTTTCGATGAGCCGCCGCAGCGCCACGCCCAAGTGGCCGAAATGGTGCTGGAGAAGGCCAAGCGGCTGGTCGAACACAAGCGCGACGTCGTCATCCTGCTCGACAGCATCACGCGGCTGGCCCGCGCCTACAACACCATCGCACCCCCGAGCGGCAAGGTGCTCTCCGGCGGTCTCGATTCGAACGCGCTCCAGCGGCCCAAGCGGTTCTTCGGCGCCGCCCGGAACATCGAGAACGGCGGCAGCCTGACGATTATGGCCACGGCCCTGGTCGACACGGGGTCGCGCATGGACGACGTGATCTTCGAAGAGTTCAAGGGCACCGGGAACATGGAAGTGCATCTGGACCGGCGGTTGGCCGACAAGCGACTCTTCCCCGCCATCGACATTTCGCAGTCGGGCACCAGGAAGGAAGAGTTGCTGGTCGATCGGGACCGGCTCAATAAAATGTGGATCCTCCGGAAGGTGTTGAGTCCGCTGGGCACGGTCGAAGCCATGGAGTTCCTGATGGACAAGATCAGCGGCACCAAGACCAACCAGGAGTTTTTGCAGTCGATGAATCGGTGACGGACCCGCCGGCCGATGGCGGCGGACGAACAGGGAGCGACGCATGAAACAGGACATTCATCCGGTTTATGAGACCGCGACGATCACGTGCGCCTGCGGGGCGACGTTCCGGACGCGGACGACGATCGGCGACATCAAGGTGGACATCTGTTCCCATTGCCATCCCTTCTTCACGGGGACGCAGAAGATCGTGGACACCGAAGGGCGCGTGGAACGCTTCAAGAAAAAGTACACGAAGAAAGCCAAGTAGCCGCGCATCGCGCCATTCGAAAGATCCTGCCCCCCCGTGCGGGGCGGGGTCTTTCGTTTTTTTGGGGAAAAACCGAGTCACGCGCGGCAGGGGACGGACGGGGACGGAAACAGGCATGGCGGAGACACAGACAGCCGAAGCGACGTTGGCGCCGATGGTCGAAAAATGGCAGGGCGTCGCGCAGCGGTTCGACGAGCTGAACCGGCAGCTCATGGAGCCGTCCGTCCTCAGCCAGCCGGCGATGTTGCACAAGCTGAACAAGGAGCGCACCGAAATCGAGCCGCTTGCGCGCCTCTACGACGAGTACCGGGAATTGTTGCGGCACGTGGCCGACACCGCGCAGTTGCTTGCGGAGACGGCGGCGGACACCGACCTACAGCGGCTGGCGGTCGAGGAAGCGGAGCGCCTCCAGGCACGCCGCCGGGAGATGGAAGCCCAGGCGCTCGAGCTGCTCGTGCCCAAGGACCCGCGCGACGAGAAGAACACGTTCGTCGAAATTCGGGCTGGCACGGGCGGGGAGGAGGCGGCGCTGTTCGCAGGCGATCTCTTCCGCATGTACCTCAAGTATGCCGACGCCAAACGGCTCAAGGTGGAGATCGTCGACGCGAACGAAACCGGGATCGGCGGGTACAAGGAAGTCATCATGCTCGTCGAGGGCAAGGGCGCCTACGGCTGGTTCCGCCACGAAAGCGGCGTCCATCGCGTGCAGCGGGTGCCGGCCACCGAGGCAAGCGGCCGCATCCACACCTCGACCGTGACTGTGGCGGTCATGCCGGAGGTGGATGAGGTCGAGGTGCAGATCGATTCCAAAGATTTGCGGATCGACACCTTCTGCTCCTCAGGCGCCGGGGGGCAGAGCGTCAATACGACCTATTCCGCCGTGCGGATCACGCACATCCCCACAGGGGTGGTCGTGACCTGTCAGGACGAGCGGTCCCAGTTGAAAAACCGCGCCAAGGCCATGCGGACCCTCCGCACCAGGATCGTGGAGGCGGAGCGGGCCAAGCAGGAAGCGGAGATCGCGCAGAGCCGGCGGGCGCAGGTCGGATCGGGCGAGCGGAGCGAAAAGATCCGCACCTACAACTTTCCGCAAAACCGGGTCACCGATCATCGCATCGGGCTCACGCTCCACAAGCTGGACCGCGTGCTCGAAGGGGAACTCGACGAACTGGTGGAAGCCTTGAAGACGGCGGCGACCAAGGAGGCCGCGACATGAGCGCAGCGGGCACGATGGCCGCCGTGCGGCCGACGGAAGGCGGCACCGTCTCCGAGATCGAGCGGGACGGACGGCGTCGGCTCGAGGCGGCCGGCGTCGCGAACGCGGCGCGCGAGACGCGCTGGCTCTTGCAGGCGGCGCTGCGAACGAGCGGTCTCGGCCTGCAATTGGACGGGGATAAAACCGTGGTCCAGGCGGAGATCGATCGGGTATGGGCGCTGGTCGCGCGTCGCGCCTCCCGCGAGCCGCTGCAATATATCCTCGGCAGCCAAGAGTTTTGCGGCTCGGATTTTCTCGTGACGCCGGCCGTCTTGATTCCCCGACCGGAAACCGAGGGCCTGGTCCGCGAAGTATCGGCGCGTCTTCCCAAAGGAGCCGCGTCGCTGATCGTCGAAGTCGGCGCCGGGTCCGGGTGCCTCTCGGTGGCCCTCGCGCAGGTAAGGCCCGAGGCGACGGTCGTCGCGACGGAGTTGTCCCGCGAAGCTGCGGCCATCGCGCGGCAAAACGTGGCACGCCACGGCATGGCGGCCCGCGTGCGGGTCGTCGAAGGAGATCTCTTGGCCCCTCTGCGCGGCATGGAGCTGGAGGGCGCCTGCGATGCGGTGGTGTCAAATCCGCCGTACATTCCCAGCGGAGAGCTGGCCGGTCTCCAGCCGGAAGTGCGATGCGAGCCGCGCTTGGCGCTGGACGGGGGCGCCGATGGCCTCGACGTGCACCGGCGGCTGATCCGTGAGGCGGCCGTGTGGCTCAAGCCTGGGGGCTGGCTGTGGGTGGAGATCGGCCTGGGGCAGGCCGAGGCCCTGTCGAGGTATGCCGACGAGCAGGGCGGCTACCGGTCCCCCGCGGTGGTCAAGGACCAAGCGGGCATCGATCGTCTGCTCGGATGGGAGCGTCGGTAAATGGATCGCATCGTCATTGCCGGCGGGCAACCGCTCCGCGGAACGGTCCGCGTGAGCGGCGCCAAAAACGCGGCCTTGCCGATCATCGCTTCGTCGATTCTCAGCGACGGCGACTGCGTGTTGAGCAACGTGCCCCGTGTCGTGGACGTGGACACGATGGGCAAACTCTTGGGCATGATGGGCGCCGCCGTCTTGCGCGAGGGCGACCGCATGGTCGTCAACGCCAAGTCCCTGCGGTCGACCGAAGCGCCCTACGATCTCGTCCGGACCATGCGGGCGTCCGTCGTGGTGCTGGGCCCGCTGCTGGCCCGCTGGGGCGAGGCGACCGTGTCGCTGCCCGGCGGTTGCGCGATCGGGACGCGGCCCGTCAATTTGCACTTGGCCGGCCTGGAAAAGATGGGCGCGGAAATCGGCATCGAACATGGGTACATTCGGGCCAAGTCCGCACGGTTGCGCGGCGCCCGCATCTACTTGGACATTCCGACCGTGACCGGGACGGAAAACTTGATGATGGCGGCCTGCCTGGCCGAGGGCACGACGGTCATCGAAAACGCAGCGAAGGAGCCGGAGATCGGCGACCTCGCCGCCTGTTTGATCAAGCGCGGGGCGCGTATCGTCGGCGCTGGAACCGACAAGATCACGGTCGAAGGCGTCCGGTCGTTGCAGGCGGCAGACTATGCCGTGCTCGCGGACCGCATCGAAGCGGGGACCTTTCTCGCGGCCGGCGCCCTGGCTGGCAGCGACGTGACGGTGGAAGCTTGCGTGCCCGAACACCAGGAAGCCGTGCTCATCAAGCTGCGCGAGATGGGGGCCGAGACGGTCGAAGGCAAGGATTCCATCAGGGTCAGGGCGTTGAAACGGTCGAAGGGCGTGGATATCAAGACCTTCCCCTATCCGGGCTTCCCGACGGATATGCAGGCCCAGATGATGGCGCTCATGTGTGTGGCCGAGGGCACCAGCCTGATTACGGAGACGGTTTTCGAGAGCCGTTTCATCCACGTGCCGGAGTTGCGACGGATGGGGGCGGATATCCGCATCGACGGCAACCACGCCGTTGTACACGGGAAACCGCGCTTGACCGGCGCGCCGGTCATGGCGTCCGATTTGCGCGCCAGCGCCGGGCTGATCCTCGCCGGGCTGGCTGCCGAGGGAGTCACGGAAGTGTCGCGGGTCTATCACTTGGATCGCGGCTACGAACGGATCGAGGAGAAACTGCGCGGCTTGGGCGCCGACATCCGGCGGGTGAAAGCATGATCACGGTGGCCCTGTCCAAAGGGAACATGCTGGCCGACACGCTGGGCCTCTTTGCGAAGGCGGGCTACGGCAACGGGCGGATTCCTGCCGAGAGCCGGCGGCTGGTCTTCGTCGACCGGGTCCACGACCTGACCTTTCTGATCGTGCGCCCGACGGACGTGCCGACCTACGTCGAATATGGCGCGGCCGACGTCGGGGTCGCGGGCAAGGACGTGTTGCTCGAGCAGGATCGGGACGTCTACGAGCCGCTCGATCTGCGGATCGGCGGGTGCCGTATTTCGGTGGCGGCGCCGGCCGGCGCGGACCGGCGCGCGAATCATGCGAAGACGCTGCGGGTGGCGACCAAATATCCCCGCATCACCGAACGCTATTTCAACCAGCAAGGGATGGCCGTCGAGATCATCAAGCTCTACGGGTCCATCGAGCTGGCGCCGCTCGTCGGCTTGGCCGACCGGATCGTGGACTTGGTGTCGAGCGGACAAACGTTGAAGGCGCACGATCTGGTCGAAGTCGCGGTGATCGCGCGCTCGACGGCCCGCCTCATCGTCAACCGCGCGAGCCTCAAGCTGAAACACGAGCGGTTGACGGAGATGATCGCCCGGCTCAAGCGGAGCCGGCCTCGGGCGTAGCGCGCGCGGGCGCGGGAACGACGATGGTGACGAACACGGGCGCCGGGACGTGGCGTTCGGAGCAGTAAGCCTCCCGTTGGAGGGCACTCCATGAAGGTCATCGGCAGCAAAGAAAAGGCATTCAAAACGGCTCTCAAGCGCGTGGCCCTGCGGGCCAAAGCCCAGAGCGCGGCCGTCGAAAACGCGGCGCGGACCATCCTCAAAGCGGTGGAGCGAGGCGGCGACAATGCCGTGCTGCGGTATGCCAAAAAATTCGACCGGGTGACGCTCAAGCCCAATCAATTGCGGATCAGCCCCGAGCAGGTGAAGGAAGCCTACTACCAAATCCGCAAGGAAGAGGGCGACGCCCTGCGCTTCGCGGCCCAGCGCATCATGGCCCATCACGAGCGGCAGCGCGTGAAGACCTGGATGTACCAAGACAACGGCGCGACGCTGGGCCAGGTGATCATGCCGCTGGACTCGGTAGGACTGTATGTGCCGGGCGGCAAGGCGGCTTATCCGTCGACGGTGCTCATGTGCGCGATTCCCGCCAAGGTGGCCGGCGTCAAGCGCGTGGTCATGTGTACGCCGGCGTCCAAGGCCGGCATCAGCCCCTATTTGTTGGTGGCCGCGGATATCGCCGGCGTGGACGAAATCTACCGGATCGGCGGCGTGCAGGCGATCGGCGCCATGGGCTACGGCACCAAGACCATCACCCCCGTGGACAAGATCGTCGGGCCGGGCAACGCCTACGTGGCCGCGGCGAAGCGGCTCCTCTATGGGACAGTGGCGCTCGACATGGTGGCCGGCCCCAGTGAGTTACTCGTCGTGGCCGATGAGGCGGCCCATCCGGCGCACGTCGCCGCCGACCTGCTCGCCGAAGCGGAGCACGACGAGGACGCGCAGGTGTGGCTGGTGACGACGTCGGAGAAGCTGGCCAAAGACGTGTCGCGGCACCTCGACGAACAACTCAAGAAGCTCTCGCGCGGGAAGATCCTGGCCAAGTCGCTGGCCCGGCACACGGCGGCCTTCGTGGTGGCCGACATGAACGAAGCCATCGAGGTGGCCAACGAAATCGCCGCGGAACATCTGACGCTGTCCGTCGACCGGCCTTTCGACTATCTGGAGAAGGTGCGCCATGCCGGCGCGCTCTTCCTCGGCCGGTACACGCCGCCTGCCGTCGCGGATTACGTGGCCGGGCCCAATCATGTGCTGCCGACCGGTGGGGCGGCCCGCTTCTCCTCGCCGCTGGGCTTCGAGGACTATGTGAAGAAGAGCAATCTCATCGCCTACACGAAGGAAGAGTTGGCGAAAGTGCGCGACCACGTGTCGCGGATCGCCGCGATGGAGGGGCTGGACGCCCACGCAAAATCCCTGGAAAGCAGGTTCTCATGAAGCGCAGCGGCCGGAGCAAAGCGCGTCGCGCGGTCATCGCGCGGGCCACGAAAGAAACGAACATTCGGGTGGATTGGGCCTTGGACGGTGCGGGCCGGACCGCCATCGACACGCCCATTCCCTTTCTGAACCACATGCTGGACCTATTGGGCCGGCACGGGTGTTTCGACCTGGCCGTGCGGGCCAAGGGCGACACGCACATCGACGATCACCACACGGTCGAGGACATCGGCATCGTGCTGGGCGACGCGCTCAAGCAAGCGCTGGGGGACAAGAAGGGCATCCGGCGGTTCGGCTTCGCCTCGGTGCCGCTGGACGAGACCTTGGCGCAGGTCACGGTGGACTTGAGCGGGCGGCCGTACCTCGTCTACCACGCCCAGTTGCCGAACCGGCGCATCAAAGATTTCGACCTGTACCTGTTCCAGGACTTTTTCGAAGCCTTCGTGGCGCGCGGTGCCTTCAACCTGCACGTAAACGTGCTGTACGGGCGCAACCCGCACCATATCGTCGAGGCCACCTTCAAGGCCTTCGCGCGGGCGCTGGACCAGGCGACATCCCTCGACGAACGGGTCAAGGGCGTCTTGTCCACGAAGGGCAGTTTGTAAGGCATGATCGCGATTATCGATTACGGCATGGGCAACTTGCGGAGCGTGCAAAAGGCCTTCGAGGCCGTGGGGCACGAGGCCGTCGTCACGCGCGACGCCGGACAGATCGCCGAGGCGGAACGGGTGGTGCTGCCGGGCGTGGGGGCCTTCGCCGACTGTATGGCCAATCTCGAACGGTACGACTTGATCGAGCCCATTCGCCGGGCCGTGAGCAGCGGCAAACCGTTTCTGGGTATTTGCTTGGGGCTTCAATTATTGTTCACGGAGAGCGAGGAGTTCGGCGTTCACCCCGGCTTGAACCTGATCCCGGGCCGCGTCACGCGCTTTCCGGCCACGGCGGCGGCCGGCGAACGGTTGAAGGTGCCGCACATGGGCTGGAACCAGTTGACGGTGACGCAGCCGGCGCCCCCGCTGCGGGGCATCGAGAGCGGCGCCTATTGTTACTTCGTGCACTCGTATTACGTGGTGCCTGCGGATGCGGCGGTGGCTGCCACCACGACCGACTACGGCGTCCCCTTCGTGTCCAGCGTGTGGAAGGGCAATGTCTTCGCCTGCCAATTCCACCCGGAAAAGAGCCAGGCGGTGGGCTTGCGCATCGTCCGCAACTTCTGCGAATGGAACTGACCGCTGTCACCAGACGTCACGGGTTCACCGGCTCTCGCGAGGAGCCACCCACCCTTCATCCTGGGCTGTGGCACGGGCCGAGTCGGCTGGTCGTGGTGGCGGGGGCCATCATGCTGCTCGCCGGCTGCGGCCCCCTCAAGGTGTCGGTCACGACCTCGCCCGATCTGGACAAGTACCGGGTGCGCACGTTGGCGGTCATGCCGTTCGATGCCGTCGAGACGCCGCAGGTGGCGGATCGGCAGGATACGGCCGTGCAGGGGCCGGTCGGGGTGATCCGTTCGGACATTTCGCTCGGCACGCCGCCGCAGGTGGAGCGGACCGGGCAGCCGACGGCCAAGGTCCCGGCCGCCGCGGCCGCCACGATCACCGGCCTGGTGCATGGGCACCTCTCGCGGTCCAAGGGGCTGACGGTGCTGTCCCTGTCGTCGAGCGAACGCGAATGGCCGACGGTCAAGAACGCGCGAGGGGGCATGTCGGTCGAAAAGGCCGCGGGACAGGCGGCGCGGCGCCTCTCCGCCGACGCGGTGCTGATCGGCCGGGTGCTGGTCTATCAGGAACGGGTCGGCAGCAAGTGGGGGGCCACGCCGGCCGTCGTGGGATTCGAGATGCGGGTCATCGCCGCGGACGGCGAAACGCTCTGGATCGGCAACTATTACGAACAGCAGCGGCCGATGGGCGAGGACTTCGCCGGATTTTTGGAGCGGGGCGGCGTGTTCGTGACGGCGGACGAACTGGCCCAGTACGGCGTCGACCACGTGCTGGCGCAGTTTCCCTTCGGTCTGCCGCCGAGCCGGTGACGAGACACGAGACGAGCGCACGATGCTGATCATCCCCGCCATCGACATCAAAGACGGACGGTGCGTGCGCCTTCGGCAAGGCGATCTCCGCCAGGAGACGGTCTATTCGGACGATCCGGGCGCGATGGCCTTCAAGTGGGAAACGCTCGGGGCGCGGATGCTGCACGTGGTGGACTTGAACGGGGCGGTGGAAGGGCGGCCCGCCAACTTGGCCCAGGTCGAGGCGATCGTGAAGGCGACGACGATCCCCGTGCAACTGGGTGGTGGCATCCGCGCGATCGAGACGATCAAGCAGTACCTGGGGCTCGGCATCCAGCGGGTGGTCCTCGGCACGGCGGCCTTGCAGGACCGGGACCTGCTGGAGAAGGCCTGTGCGGCTTTTCCCAAGCGGATCCTGGTCGGCATCGACGCGAGGCAGGGCAAAGTCGCGGTCCGCGGCTGGACGGCGCAGACGGACACGACCGTGACGGCCCTCTTGCGGACGCTCGTGGACTATCCTCTGGCCGGGGTGATCTATACCGACATCGCCCGGGACGGCATGTTGGAGGGGCCGAACCTCGCCTCGCTCCGCGAGGTCGCCGCCCAGTCGCCCGCGCCGGTCATCGCCTCGGGCGGCATCACCAGGGTCGAGGACATTCGGGGCATCAAGGGGATCGGCGCGAAGATCGAAGGGGCGATCCTCGGCAAGGCCCTGTACGACGGGAAACTGGATTTGCCGGCGGCGCTGGCCGCCGCATCCTGATCGCATTCGACGCCGAGAACGATGCTGGAGGCCTGTTTCGGCATCCTGACATGTTGACCAAGCGGATCATTCCCTGCCTCGACGTCAAAGACGGCCGCGTCGTCAAGGGTGTCTCCTTCGTCAACCTGCGCGACGCCGGCGATCCGGTCGAAGTGGCCCGCGCCTACGATCGCGAAGGAGCGGACGAACTCTGTTTTCTCGACATCACGGCCTCCTACGAGAACCGCAAAACGATTTTGGACATCGTCGCCCGGACGGCCGACCAGGTCTTCATGCCCCTGACCGTCGGCGGCGGCGTTCGGACGCTGGAAGACATCCGCGCCCTGCTCGTCGCCGGGTCCGACAAGGTCAGCATCAACACGGCGGCGGTGGAACGGCCGGACGTGGTGAAGGAAGCGGCGGGCCGGTTCGGCACCCAGTGCATCGTCGTGGCGATCGACGCCAAGCGGGTGCAGGGCTCGGAGACGGAGGGTGGCGGACCGCTCCGCTGGGAGGTCTACACCCACGGAGGACGCAAGCCCGCCGGCCTGGACGTGGTGGAATGGGCCAAGCGCATGGAGGCGGCGGGGGCCGGGGAGATTTTGCTGACGAGCATGGATCAGGACGGCCGGCAGCACGGCTACGATCTGGAGCTGACCGCCGCCGTGGCCGACGCAGTCTCCATCCCAGTCATCGCCTCGGGCGGGGTCGGCACGCTGGAGCATCTGTATGACGGCTTCGTGAAGGGCCGGGCCGACGCGGTCCTGGCCGCCTCGATCTTTCACTATCGGACCTATTCGGTGACGCAGGCCAAGCAATATTTACGCGAACGCGGCATTCCCGTTCGCCTGGCGCCGGTCGCCGTGGGCGGCTGAAGGGGCGGGTGTCACGATGAGCAGCAAATTCGATGTCACGTCCATCGCCTTCGACGAGCGCGGTCTGGTGCCGGCGGTGGTGCAGGACTGGCGCGACGGGTCGGTCCTCATGGTGGCCTGGATGAACCGGGAAGCCCTGACCAAGACGATGGAGACCGGCTCGGTGCACTTCTTCTCCCGGTCCCGCAACCGTTTGTGGGAAAAGGGCGAAACCTCGGGCAACCGGCTCGTCCTGAAAGAACTCTTCCTGGATTGCGACGGGGATACGCTGTTGGTCAAGGTCGAACCGGTCGGGCCGACCTGCCACACGGGCCGGCGCGCCTGCTTCTTTCGCCCGCTCGGGGCCGACGGGACGCCGTCCGACACGGACGCGGAACGATCCGGCGGTGGGGTCCTGGAGCGCGTGTATGAGATCGTGCTCGACCGCAAGCGCCGCCAGCCGGCCGGATCCTACGTGACCTCCCTTTTCGAAGCAGGACAGGACAAGATCCTGAAAAAGATCGCCGAAGAGGCGGGGGAAGTCATTCTCGCGTCGAAGGGCGGCAAGCGGGAGGAGATCGTCTACGAAGTCGCCGATCTGCTGTTCCACACGCTGACGGCACTGGGCTATCATGAGATCAGGCCGGAGGCCATCTATGCGGAACTGGCCTCCCGGTACGGAACGTCGGGTGTGCGCAAGGGGGAGGCCGCCAAGCGTCGGGGGGAGGGAAAGATGAGCGGCACGCAAGGAGGCGCATCGTCGGACCAACGGCAACGCAAGGATCGCCGCGCGCGGACGGATCGGCGGGTTGGGCTCAGCGGTTATCGAGGACCGGAGCGGCGCAAGGGGTCTCGCCGGACGAAGGCCGATCGGCGCGGAGGGGAGAGAGGGAACGCATGAGCGAGTGCCTGTTTTGCAAGATCGCCGCGAAGACGATTCCCTCGAAGATGGTGTACGAAGACGACCAGGCTGTGGCCTTCGAGGATATCCACCCCCAGGCGCCGGTGCATCTGTTGGTGGTGCCGCGCAAGCACATCGCCTCCTTGAGCCATGCGGAGGCGGGGGACACGGCCTTGTTGGGCCATCTGTTGCAAGTCTGTGCGACGCTGGCCAAGCAGAAGGGCATCGCGGAGAATGGCTATCGAGTAGTGGCGAACACGGGGCGGGACGGAGGCCAGACGGTCTTTCACCTGCACGTGCACGTGTTGGGCGGGCGGCACGCCACCTGGCCGCCGGGGTGACGGGCGTTTCGCCCGCGAGGGAGTGGCGCTATTGTCTAGGCTGCCGAGATCGCCTGATCAGCATCCTGTTAGAGGAATTCTATGGCTGACAAGAAGATCATTGCGGTAGTGGGGGCGACGGGGGCGCAGGGGGGCGGGCTGGTGCGCGCCATTTGCGCCAACAAGACGAGCGGGTTCGTGGCGCGGGCGCTGACGCGCGATGTGCATTCCGAAAAGGCGAAAGAGCTGGCCAAGCTTGGTGCGGAAGTGGTGGCGGCGGACGTGGACGACGCGGCGAGCCTCCAGCGGGCCTTCGCCGGCGCCTACGGGGCCTTCTGTGTCACCTTCTTTTGGGCGCATTTCAAGCCGGAACAGGAAATCGCCGAGGCGAGGGCCATGGCCCAGGCGGCGAAGCAGGCCAAACTGCAACACGTGATCTGGTCCACGTTGGAAGACACGCGCAAGTGGGTGCCGCTCTCGGATACCCGCATGCCGACGTTGCAAGGCAACTACAAGGTGCCGCATTTCGACGGCAAGGGCGAAGCCGACCGTGTGTTCACGGAAGCCGGGGTGCCGACCACCTTCCTGCTGACCTCGTTCTACTGGGACAACCTCATCCACTTCGGCATGGGGCCGAAGAAGGACGCGGACGGCAGGCTGACGTTCAACCTGCCGATGGGCGACAAGAAGCTGCCGGGCATTGCCGCCGAGGACATCGGAGGCTGCGCGCTCGGCATTTTCAAGAAGGGCCTGGAGTACATCGGCAAGACGGTCGGGGTGGCCGGCGAACATTTGACCGGCGCGCAGATGGCCGCGGCCTTGACCAAGGCGCTGGGGCAGGAGGTGCGGTACCAGGCCGTGCCCTTCGACGTCTACCGTGGCTTGGGGTTTCCCGGAGCCGACGATCTGGGGAACATGTTTCAGTTCAAGCATGACTTCGAGTCGGTCTTCTGCGGGGCGCGCAAGCTCGACGAGTCCCGCGCCTTGCACCCCGCGCTGCAAACCTTCGACCAGTGGCTGGCCCGTAATCAAAGCCGCATTCCCTTGTCGTAGAGCAGGCCGTCGAGAAGGCCGTGAGGGGTCGTGTGATGCTCCGTAATCGGCCTCTTGGCACGCTTGGATATGGCGTCGGACGACCCCCTTCGGCGCCGTTGACTTCATGCCATTCGTCTGTTAGATTCCACCGTCGATTTTGCTGACTTTTCAAGCCCTTCCCTCTCGATTAGCTCGGTTCAAGAAGCGCAGGATCACAGGAGCGGTGTCAGCGTGAGCCGAGGCCTCATTCCCGAAGAAACCATCGCCCAGATCAGGGAGCGGGTCGATATCGCACAGATCGTGTCCGAGCACGTCACGCTGACGCGGGCCGGGCAGAACCTCAAGGGCCTCTGTCCGTTCCACAGCGAGAAGACCCCCTCGTTCACCGTCAGCCCCTCCAAGCAGATTTTCCATTGCTTCGGCTGCGGCGCGTCCGGCAACGCCATCTCCTTTCTCATGAAGATCACGGGCGCGGACTTTCCGGAGACGATCCGGGAGCTGGGCCGGCGGACCGGCGTAGCGATCAAGGAAACGGCCGGCTCGCCCACGGACCCCAGTGCTGCGCAGCGGCAGCGATTGGAGCGGCTCAACGACGCGGCGGCGGCCTGGTTCCGCAAAAATCTCACGGACGAGGCGACGGGGCGCGAGGCCAGGGCCTACCTCGCCGACCGGGGCATCGCGACTGGGACCGCCGAAGCCTTTCGGTTGGGCTATGCGCCGGCCGGCTGGGACGGGCTGCTGCGCGCGATGGTGCGGGAGGGCTTTACGCCGGTGGAGTTGGATGCGGCCGGGTTGGTCGTGGCGAAGGAGCAGGGCGGCAGAAAGCCGCAGGATGCGTCCGGCTATTATGACCGATTCCGCTCGCGCGTGACCTTTCCGATCGGCGATTTGCGCCGCCGGACGATCGGGTTCGGGGGGCGCGTACTGGGTGACGGACTGCCGAAATACCTGAATTCGCCGGACACGCCGCTCTTTCACAAGGGTAAGTCCCTCTACGCGCTAGAGCGGGCGCGGGACGAGGCGGGGCGGAGCGGGACCATCGTCATCGTCGAGGGTTATTTCGACGTGATCGCCTTGCACCAAGCCGGGGTGACGAATGTCACGGCTACCTTGGGCACGGCGCTTACGCCGGACCATGTCCAGACCTTGCGGCGGTTCGTGAAGCGGCTGGTGCTGCTGTTCGATCCGGACGCGGCCGGCGTGCGGGCGGCCCTGCGGTGCCTCGACCTGTTCGTGGGCAGCGGATTGGCGGTGAGCGTCGTGTCGCTGCCGGGCGGCCACGATCCGGATACTTTCATTCGAGAGCGAGGCGCAGAGGGGTTCCGTGAACTGGAAGGGTCAGCGCCGAGTCTGCTGGACTTTTCGGTGGAGCAGAGCCTCAAGCAGGCGGCGTCGGGCACGGTCGAGGACCGGGTCCGGAGCGTGGACGACATTTTGCGGATTTTGCAGAAGACGTCGCATCGGATCGAAAAAGAAGAATGTCTCCGCCGCGTGGCGGACCGGCTGGGGATCGCGCAGGCCAGCCTGATCGACCGGTATCCCGAACTGCGCGAGAAGCCGGCCAAGCCCCTGCGCAAACCGGCGCCGGCTGCGGCGGCCCGGCCCGATCCCTTCAAGGCCTGCCCGGAAGAGCGGGACTTGGCCCTGTTGTTGGTGCAAGGCAAGCTGACGCCGGCAGACATGCAGGCCTTGAACATGCAGGCGTTTACTCTGCCGGCCTGCCGACGGCTGGTGGAAATCGGGCTTAAACATCGGGGACCGGACGGGCGGGTCCTGACCCGGGCGGTGCTGGACGAGGCCCTGGCCGACGAGACCTGCGCGCCGGTGGCGACGGAGTTGGCCATGTCGGAGCGGCATTTCGACAACGAGCGCGAGCACATCCACGGCTGCCTGGACCGGCTGGCACAGCGGCATCGCCAGCAGGCCCTGGCCCAGGTGATCGCCGAACTCCGCGCGGCGGAACGGGAAGGGCGCACGGAGGACGTGCGCCGGTTGAACGAGCAAGTCATCCATTTACGATTAACCAAGGCGACGGTACGTGAAGAACAAACAGTCTAATACGCGACCGGCCTCATCGGCCGTGAAAGATGCCAAAGACGGCAAAGACCCCCTGATGGTGGAGGTGAAGAAGCTCATCGCTATCGGCCGGGAAAAGGGATTCTTGACCTACGAGGAGCTGAACGGCTCCCTCTCCGGCGGCAAGGTGTCGCCCGATCAAATTCCCAACCTCGTGCAGATCTTCACCGAGTTGGACATCGAAATCGTGGAAGCCGCGGACGGCAACCGTCGCGCCAAGCGGGCCCGCAAGGACGACTCGGGCGACGACGAGGACGACGACGAGGCGGAGGAGAACGAAAAGGAAATCGACCTGACCCCCGGCGTCCTGAGCCGCACCGACGATCCCGTTCGCCTGTATCTCAAGGAAATGGGCAGCGTCGCGCTGTTGAGCCGAGAGGGGGAAATCGAGATCGCCAAGCGGATCGAAGAGGGCAAGAAGGAGATCGCCACGCTGGTTTTCGGTATGCCCATGTCGATCCAGTTCGTCCTGTCGCTGCGCGACCAACTGAAAAACGACAAGATCAACATCCGCGAGTTGGTCCCGGTGACCGAAGAGGAGCTGGAAGAAGAAGAGGCCGAAGAACGCGACGACACGGAGCTGCGGGACAAGACGCTTGAAGCGTTGAACAAGGTGCGGAAGGTCTCCCAGACCCTGATCAAGCTCTACGACAAGGCCAAGCGCAGCGGCAGCGACCTGTCCAAGCCGGGCAAACTCAAGACGCAGACCCAGGAGGCGCGGGCCCAGGTTGTCGAGAAGATGGAATCGGTCAACCTGCACCAGGCCATCAAGGACCGGATGGTGCAGCGAGTCCGCGACGTGGCGCAGGAGTTCCGCAAGGCCGAGCGGGAGCTCCAACAATGCACGCGCCGCTTGGGCGTGGGCGGGGCCGAGGGCTTGGAGTTGCTGAAACGGCTGGGCCGTGATCGCAAGGATTTCCTGGCGGTCAAGCGCAAAACGGGCCTGTCCGAGGAGAGCCTGCACGAGATCAAAAAGGTGTCCCAGGCGGCCCGCGCGCGCATCCGCCAGCTCGAGGCCGAGGAAGCGCTGGTGTCGGCGGATGAGATCAAGGAAGCCGTCAAGCACTTGGACTTGGCCGCCGAGCGGGTCAAGCGCGGGAAAGCCGAGCTGGTGGAGGCCAATCTCCGGCTGGTCGTCAGCATCGCCAAGAAATACAC